>ODAJ011548298.1_pt1 | contig 11866 bp, 8 predicted proteins | sample 1539241 | NCBI WGS metagenome assembly ODAJ01 (sample SAMN02144231, study PRJEB22623) | gut metagenome | biome: sheep rumen | host: Ovis aries | place: New Zealand | reverse complement strand
AGGCAGCCGTCTTATCCCATTAAAGTTTATTGAATTTGCCGTTCTAGGAACTTTTGGAAAGCTGCGGTTGCTTCGTCTATTTATATGTCTTCGGTTGCAAAATTACTAAAAATCCTGCATATTCCGACTCTTTTTTGCAAAATATCTTATGGACTCATCGTCTTTTCCTTTCACTCAAGGGGCTATCCCCACTGAGTCATGACATTATAATCATCTTATTCACTTGTACATACATTGATGTCACAGGTAGCTGTTCCTTAGCGTCTCGTTCAAGGAATCAAACCTTTGATTGATGTCCCTTTGATTGACCTAGTATATTATTTTACTGAATATACGTTTTTTATTTGTATAGACAGATAGTACTATGTTATAATCATCTATTTCTGTATATGTGGAATCTCTATTAAATTTTTGTTCCTTTGTTAATGCCCAATAACCGATATTGTCATTTTCTTGATTATAAAATAATGAAAAAGGACTATCTTGTAAGGATGAAAATTCTAATATAGGCTTTTTGTGGTAAAACTCATAGCATTCATATTCCTTGTAATCGACACCAATTCCAGTTGCACCAGCAGGCTGGCCCAAAAGGACTAGATATTGCTTGCCATTAAGTTTTAGCTTATATGCTTTGGTAAATATAGTGAATTCGTAGAATTCTTCTATATGATCTTTTTCCATCCATTTGAGTTCTATACATTCGTCCTTGGATAAGGAAAGGTATTCAGAGTCGAAACTAAGATTTGGATAATACTTCTTGATGACATCAGCTAAAATTATCGAATCCGAACAATTAGTATTATGGACATTTTTCTTCACGAATCTATCATCCTGCAATTTGGTTTTAATAAGATCGTATGAAGAGTTGTTTTCTAATCTTGTATGATAGTTATGACAGCAAGCCGTTATAACTATCATACAAAACAAAGGCAATATTGATGATTGCTTGTTTAATTTGAAATATACCATTTTTTTCCTTGATTTTTGAATTTTGTGAATATGGTTTTCCCAATAGCTGTTGTAGTTATTAATTGATGTCTCCCATTAGTATTTTTTTGGTTCCATAAGTTATGTAAAGGATTTGTAAAAGTAACTCCCCATTGTGTGTAATGAGAATTTGTCTTAATATCTGTTCCATCCCAAAAATATGCACCATTTGAAGTTTCTGTATCTGTTGATAATCCGACAGCAATCGCACGATGTATATTGGAACGTTTTATATCTGAAGATTTTCCTTTTTCATTATGATATTGTTTTCCTTTGTTATTAACTCCATATACTCCATATGGGGGTTTAGAACTTAGTTGCTCTTTTATAGAATTACCTTGGTTCTTGGCTCTGTTTTTCAGAACATCAACGATACCTAATGATTTGCCAAAGCCACCAGAACTCTCCGCATATATAGCGCCCGCAAATTCTTCAAACTCACTACTAGTCATGTTTAGATTTGCAGATGTAGCTTCCATAGCAGACAATTCTTCCTGATAATCACCAATACTATTGTTAAATAATTCTTCCATCTTTTTGATTTCACTAGTAGATGCTGCAATTACATTGTCTACACCATCTTCTATTTTGGAGATACCCCCAGTATTAATGTCAACAAAATCAGTATAGAATCTTCCATCTGGATCAATTAGGTTTACTGGATTTCCAGCACAATACATATAGGGGCTAACATTTGTATTGTCTTCTGCCAACTGGTCCACTCTGTCCCATCTTCCCGTAACAGGATTATACTGTCTAGCCCCATAGTCGTATGTATTCAGTCCATGCATCTGGTCAAACTCTTTGCCGTTGTATTTATGAGACTGTACATTACTGTCTGTAGTTCCATCGCAGAACTGAGCTCCGAAGGGATAGTAGTCCATCGTCTGGAGAAGCCATCCTTCCTTCGTGCCGTCAGCCTCCTTCACCTGACGGATATTACCAAGGTGATCCTTGTCATAGTAGCAGAAAGTAAAGTCGTCCTGACGGGTATTATACGGGTACTTCTCTGCCTGACAGTACCCCTCGTCGAACTGATACTTGTCTATGCGTCCGTTTTTCAGTGTTAGAGCACCTCCAAGGAGATAGTCCGTATGGATGCTTGCCCTGATGGGAGTGACAAACACTGCCATCAGGAGAAACAAGATGATATGTCGTAGCTTCATGCTCTTCATTGTCTACTTTGCTTCATTCAATCATACCTGTCCCCGTGATTGAACCCTGTCCCCGTGATTGAACTCCCCGTGATTGAACTGGGTTCACTTCAGGGGATGTCCCTCCGTGTTTAGAATTTGTTTCTTTAATTTGCTGTATAATAATAGAATCATTTCTATCTTCGTAGATTTCTATTTCTTTTGCTATGTTTTCCTTGCTGTAATCAAGATATAATTTTCCATATTTATATTGAATGTTGGGAACTATTTGGCAGATGAAAGGTGAATTTATAGTTTTTAAAATGCCATTCTCTTTTTTGTAAAACTTGAAATGCATTTCTTGAATATATTCATCTATGGATTTTTTATCCAAATTAACCCCAATACTAGATAAATTAGATGAACGAAGATGAATAGCGATAGCGACGCTATCGCCTTTTTCTATTCTTTTGTTATACTTCGAATAATAAGTACATGGTAACAAGATCGCTTTTCCATTCCTCATTACCTTCATAATAAGGGATGTATCACAATTGATATCATTACATAAAGGTAACGAGAGTGGTTCATTTGTGCCATTTTTAACATAAAAGACCATTATAATGTCTCTTGAATATGACATTTCTCCCATATAAGATTTATAACCTTGGGGATAATTGTCATAGACAAGATGTAAAATCACAGTATTCTGCTCTTTATTCTTCACATCACATGAGACACAAGTTACCATGAGAAGAAATGATATAAATATTAGTATTATATTCATCTTGGTCTTGAATAATTATCAATTTTGTTTATTTCTAGATATCTGTATAATGCCTTCAATTGAGGAGTTGCCTTATTCCAAGAATTGTGATCTCGTTGATTTTGCAAGATTTTCCAATGTTGTTCACTAGTTATTCTCTTTTCTCCATGGCATTCGAATTCATGGATTCCTAAAACGTTTACCACATTAGATATAGTGCTCAAATATCCCCGATTTGCATCACCCAAAGGATGGCAATATGCAGTCACTTGATGCATTCCATCAATATTCATACATCTGGCTATATCAGCATTAGCATAGGGTATTACTGCTTCGTGATTATAGAAGCCATCTGCTTGATATTGGGGGCCATCTCCTGCTGTATTATCTTTTAGCTTTACAATAGAAACCTGTCCATTTAGAAGCTTATCTGTATTGAATCCGGCTCTTTTAAGAATGTTGGTGTAAATTGCAGAGTATGCTTCTACAGAGAGATCTGCTTTTCCTATCGGAGTATCAGGATTTATCCACTCAGCACCAGTCATGGATTTCATTTCATAAAGAGCTTGATTCCTAATTATAATATTATCTGTTTCTTTTTCGTCTCTGAATAAGAATTGCCCGTTTGACGTATAATAGTCATCCCTTCCATCTGGATCAATCTTATTCACCGGGTCCCCAGCACAATATGAGTACGGACTAAAAGGATAATTCTTCTCTGCCAGCGGGTCCACCCTGTCCCACCTAGCCAGTATCGGGTCGTATTGCCTTGCCCCATAGTCGTAGGTGTTCAGTCCGTGCATCAGGTCCAGTTCTTTGCCGTTGTACTTGTACGGCTGGAGGTCAGCCGACCTCACGGCTGCAGGGTCTGCGAATGGTGCGCCGAACGGATAGTAGTTGGTAACCTGGTGTATGCGTCCCTTGATGTCCACGACCTCACGATTGTTGCCCAGGTGGTCCTGGTTGTAATAGTAGAACACGAACCTGTCGGTGGTGGCACTCGTCTCAAACGCCCTGGCAAAACCACCCTCGAAATAATATTTGTCTATCCTGCCGTTCTTCAGCGTAAGAGCTCCGCCAAGCAGGTAGTCTGTGGAGTCCTTGTAAAGAATCTGACCCTGAGTCAACTCGGCAGGTATCTTGCCAAACGTCCTCGTGATGTTCGGCATCGCAGTATAGTATATTGCACGAAGCTTTTGGCCAGTGGCACTGTAGACATACTTCGTCACATTTCCGTTGGTGAAGTAAATTGCAGTGGGATGACCGTTGAAATCATAAGAGATATATGCTATGCCGCGACTCTTGTCTGCCAATAGCGAGCCGTTGGCATCGTACAGATACTCGGAGCCCTTTGCTTTCTTGTATTCGAAAGAGCCCGTGGCATTGTTGTCTGCAACAGTCTCTGACACACCAGTCAGCTGATAGCCGTCATAGGAAAGGGTAAGGTTGTCAATCTGTCCATAGCTTTTGGATTTCTTTCCATTGCGTATGATAGTCTTGATGTTTCCATCTACATCGTCATACTCTACGCTTTCACTGAACCTGCCAGCATTGGACGTCATCGCATCCCCCTCACCATATGTTCCTTGGGTCAACCTGTTGGCTCCATCATAGTTGAACTTATAGCCGCGGAACGTACTGGAGGTTTTGTCTTTCCACTTGATGCTGCTGATATTTCCATTATAACATCCTGTGCCAAGGCCATCTGCATAGTACAGTTCCTCTTGGAAACTATGGGTCATTATCTTTTTCGTCCATCCGTGCAGGTCATACTTATATTCAACAGCCGGATTTGTGCTTGTAGTAAACGGACGTATGGTCTTGGACAGACGCCCCAGTGCATCATACTCATACGACATCGTGGAAGATATGGCGGGCTCGCCGTGTTCAACAGACAGTGTGCAGAAGCTCATCATGTCATTATGATGGTTATAGGCTACTGCCTCTGACAGGGTCAAGGGCTTCTGACCATTCATAGTGACAACATATTGGGAGGACTCCAGCTTGTTGGTAAATGAATAACTGGCAGAGTGTGACACTTCCTTGCCACCATTCTCTCTCGACTTTTCCTCTAAGAGGTTCCCTTTAATGTCATAAACCATCACCTGTGAAAGGTACTCACCGTTGCTGGCCTTGATGACACGTCCTGTCAACTGCCCGACCTGGCTTACCGACGGGGCGACGTTCATGCCTGTAAAGAAAGAACGATGATTCTTGTTAATAAAGTCATGCCTGTCGTAATAGTTTACTATCTCCAGTTCGGGATTCTTGAATACGCTGTTCAAATCAATAGAAATCTCATAGCCTGTTCCCAAGAATCCTGATATGTTGCCTTTGTAGGTCGCTTTAACCATGGAATTGTCTGGCTGGGAATACAGAGAGCATAGTCCCTGTATGGCAACACGTCCGAGGTTGTCATAAATAGTAAAACGGAACTTTTTGCTTTCTGCTTTTCTCATAACGGCATCTTGGGAACATACGACTCTGTCTGCATTGTCATACCAGTATTGGATGTATTCTGCACCAGGCAGTTTCTTCCAATAAACTCTTCCCCTGTCATCATAACGGTATTCATAGCTGGATATTGTATTGTCCTTGGTCTTTTGATAAGATGGTGTCAGGACAAAACGAAGATGCTTCAGCTCGTCATAGACATAATAGGTATCCATTTTCCCGCCTACCCGCTTTAGGATGATGTTACCCTGGAAATCAAAAAAGGACTCTATGGTCTTGCCGTCAGCATCTTTATGGACCTCCTTCATCAGAGTTCCGGCAGGATACTCTGCATATGAGGTGCCTGACGGCTCTACCAGCAGATTGTTGTCGGAATGTGCTTCATAGTGCAAGACTTTGTCATCCGTCGTGTTAGCGGTATATTCTTCTCGTGTTCCCATTTGGGCAGAACGCCATGCCTGTCCTGGAAGTTCTGAAGAGGTAATGCGATCCAGAGCATCATAATGGTAGGTTGTAAAAGCACTATTATCGCCATTATAGAATGTACTGGATTCAGTAATTATCGTGCTGGGAGACTTGTATTCAAAGGAACTGCCTCTAGCGACTGGCAGATAGGATGAGGACACACGTCCAAGTCCATCGTAGGTCATCAAGGCGTATGCAGTCTCACCGTTACCGCCAGAGGAGGTAACGGAAAGAGTTGGATAGCCAAGACCATTATAGTACTGGACAGCCTGTATCGAGTCCGTCCTCTCTTCATCAAGCATCGTTACCGTCTTGACATAGTTTTCCGTCGCTGTCTGAGCCATACACAGAACAGGGAAGAATGAGAGAATTGTCAGTAATTGTGTTATCTTGTTCATACTACTTTTTCCTATAGTTATAGTGATATTTTTGAAGAGTATTGCCATTGACATCACAGGATTCTGTCAGTCTGCCAAACCCGTCATACTTGTAATGAAGCGAATTGCCATTGGGTTGCGTCTCTGACGTGATACCAAACAAGGGTTTATATGTATAGGTAGTTATATGCCCTCCGATATGTGTGACCGTTCTGCGTATTGCATTGATATCTGCTGCGCTGGGCGCAGCCTTGTTCAACAATTGGTTTATCGCTGATTCCCCTATTGCTGTCTTTACTTCGGCATATGTAAGTCCTTCGATCTTGGCTATTGGATATTGTCCGTTATATGACCAGATATAGACAGTCTCTATGTCATCAACTGATATAGAACAGATATTCCTCTTGTCGTCGTATGAATATGTCGCACGGATATCAAGTGGATGGTTGCCTATAGACGTGGAATACGCACAAGGCAGATAATATGCAGAACCGCCGGATTCCCATTTCACATAGTTGGTATGCCGGGTACTTACACGCTTTTCATGTCCATTATCAACCAATATATTCCTGGTTTCTATCACGTCATTGAGTCTGTGGTCACGCAACATTAGGCTGCTGACATCATCAGTACAATCTGCAGAATAAACGAATTCCGTCCGTCGGGTCTGGTTAGTATGGCTTGTTGTTTCGTCTATCCGAGATAGCTGGTGGTTGCGCTCATTATAGCAATAGTTTTTTGTCTTGACGACAGTAGTGCCATTGGGTGTATATTCTGTAGCCTCCGTCTTTGTTAAGTCGACTCTTGAAAGGATATAAGGATAGCGCCATACGTCAAATGCCGCCTCAGTATTGGAGATAGACATTCCGATGGTTTGTGTAGGATTAATATTGGGATAATCGTATATGTTCAGCGTCAATGCCGAAGCGATACTCGCAGGTCCGTGATTGAGATACTTACACTTCGTCACGATATTAGTCGCATAGTAATCAACAATGTCACGTTCGTATGTATTCACAGTCCTAGAGATAATGTCATCCGATGCGCCATATACTTCCATGCTTTCTATCAGACCATTATCGAAAAATCTGAAAAAGTCAATATTGTACATCGTTTCCGGGCAGGAGTTTCTGTACGACGTAACCACGCGTTTCTCAAGGTTGTCCTTTGCGTTGTATTTACTTTTCGTAACTCTGGAATAGCCAACAACACCAGGACAGCAGGATGCATAGAAAACTGGCATGCGGGGATGGCCGGGAGTAATGGTGTATACTTCCACAGGATGTGTTCCTGGAAGACCTCCCTCTGGATTCGCGTTATATAAATTCGTATAATCTATCGTTTCTATCTTGTTAAGTAGGACACTACCTGCATAATCATAGGTAGTGTAATTGATTAACGAATTATCACAATCATAGTTACTAATCTTCTTAATTCGTAAACCACCGACTGTAATTGGATAATTTAGTTTGGAAGTAGTCTCTTTGTACCAACCTCTCAGATTATACCTAATACTAAATGGATAGCCGCCGGTTTTGTTTATCGGTATCAAGATAAGAGTGTACTTGCCGGCAGGAAGTGTCAGACTCTCAACGAGAGCAGGAGTCAATGACGAGTGAAATTTCAGATTGATGGATTTCAGTCCACCTACACCAGATCCACTGATTTCAAGTCGCATGTCTTGTCCTTCCATGATATTGCCGCCTCCAGAGCATTGTAGCATAAGGTCGCACGTTGCCTCATCTGAAAGTTCAAATGTAACTACCTGTTCCGATTGGTCTACAACATCTCCATATGGTGAAGGTGAAACAGAGAATCTTGCCTGAACAGAAACGTCATATTGTTTTTTCCGATATTGGTCGGATTGCGTGAAGTCGCTTACAGGAGTCGTGTTCGCTTCGTACTCATAGGTGGTATAACCACCTGTAGGATAATCGACCCTGTTCAGCATGGCAGCTTGCATATAGGAGTTGGAACTGTATCTGTCTGCCCCTTTTGTCCAGTAATTGTTCAGTTCTTTGTTGTAACTTAGGGACATGAATCCTTGCGGTGTCGGAAGCATCGTATATTCTGTTTTGGACAACATGTTTTCCTGACCGTTATAGTATCCCCAAAAATCCTGCGCACAGGATCTTTTTGATGGCAATGGCATTGAGTTATAGGAAAAACGAGTAGTAAGTGTTTCTGAGGATGCAATTTCCTTCACGTTGTCTAATTTTAGCCTGTTTCCTGCACTGCCCTTTGTGTCTTTAGGAGCATAGTTCCCGCCTACATTGCAAGGAGTGAAGGAACTATATGTAAAGCCAATGTTCTTGACTTCAGTGCCATCAAAAGACGTAACCTTTATGCTATTCAACTTCCTTCCACTACATTCATTGCTGACCGACGTATTGAATGTTACTATTTGATTACTAGTTATTATCTCGCTAAGATAATGGATTGTGACATTCATATTAGAATTTTCATTTTGCAGGTAATTGACATACGTCTTTTGTGAGACATTTGAGCAACAAGCTCCATGGGCTATAGGAAGCTTATATGATTCAACCCTTGTCGTACGGCCTGGCTTCGTAAGTGAACAGTATTTGAAAACCACATCTTCTCCTTTCGGAGTTCTTATCCTCGTAAGATACCAGCATGAGGTGTATTCCCTTCCTGTACGGGGGTCCCATTGATATTTATCTCCTTCTGCAAAGAAGTAGACATATCCGTTGGAATCCGTTATTTTCCAGCAAGAGACATCTGTTTGATTGGCAATGCCAGATCCGACTACTGATTGATTATCTCGCTCAACCAGATAATCCTCTCCAGCCTTACCTATATTATAAACATTTAATGTGAATGGATCGACAAAAAACATGAAGGACTTTCCTAGGATATTGACGGAATAGAAGTCGCGTTCGCCCCATCCCCAGTCTACATATTCCTTCATTCCCATTCCTCCTCCCAAATAATCAATATATGACAGAATAAAATTCTGTGGCCTTAACGGGAATTTACCCATCCAGTTAAATTTGTCGCCGTCATGATATCTATAGTATCTGGTTTGAGATTTAATGACACGATCCTGCTTCCCAAAAGCAGGAAGCGAGAGGTCAATCTCGGATGTAAGATATTCTGTCCATACATCATTACCGATATTTGGCGCATCATACATGTCATGACCGCCAGCACATACATAATTAATGCAGCCTCCAACCATCAGATTCCATCCAAGACCGACCCATGAGGCATCTTGTTCAACCTTGATACCAGACGCGTCGTACCGCAGAACTATAGGAATCTCAATATCTTTACACTTTATCGTGTATAAAGGTACTGAGATATCTGCCGTTCCTGTATATTCACTCACTGACTCTTCTCCGTACTTTTTGAAAGCCGCTGCTTCTGGAGTTCTAAAATAGTCAAGATTTAGTGAATTCTGCAAGTCATCTGCTAGAGCAGATAAAAATGATGAGAACATACAACCAACTAGCAGCGTCGCTTTTCTTATTGTATTTTCAATGTTCTTCATAGTGTAACTTTCTCGCTATATACTTTTCCGTTGACATTAATATAAAGGATATACATACCTGCTGGCAGACCATAGCAGTCAATCTGGACAGAGTAGTTCTGTCCTGCAGGTTGTGTCCATTGCCTGCTCTTACATAACATTCCCATGTGGTTAGCAATGATGGTCTGGATGGTGGCATCTTCGTCAAGATCGTACCTTATTACAATGTCCTTGCCTTGTGTTTCTATTTGGTAATGGATGATGTCTCTGGTTTGCTCTTCAGCATCAGAGAAACCATCTTGTTCATCGTCATCAAACTCTTCTTCAGATATATAGTATTCTGTCAGGTTATCTGGAAGATTGCAATATGCATATTTTGTCGTGCCTACAACATCCATATTGAAATAGCTGGTACTCATCACATCTTCGATAATCGGATACTGAGAGTCTGCCAAATACCATTCGTAGCGCTCGTCGATAACCTGTGTGAGCTTTGCCGTGTCAAGGGCTGCCGAATCGAGATCCATACAGATAGAGTATGAGTCAATGGTATGTACCCTTAATACATTTCTGACAGTATCATTTTCTGCCAGCACTATGCTTCCTTTGGCATCTACCTTGACCTTTGTCGTGCCGACCTCGCGAAAGGGATGGTCGCCACAGTATATTCCCTCACATCTGAAAGGCATAGTGACTGAGTCGCCATATTCCAAAGGGAATAGTTTGGAGAACTTATTTACAGCATAATCTCTTTTCTCCAGAGGCGACTCACTGCCAATGAGAATGAGTGAGTCAGGAGTTGTACGATAATAATCAATCCTACCATGTTCCGTGATGGACAATACACCGGCACTGTCCTTCGTAAACATAATCTGTGACGTTTCTTTTGACTTAAGTTTTTGTGAGAAGTCCCAAACTTTGTTCTCTCCTCCATTACCTGGGGAGAAAATAACGAATCTGGCTTTTCTGCATGCTGTCGGCTGCTTGATCCTGCGCCTCTATAGCCATAAGTGGAAATATAGCTATTAATATAAGCATCACTATCCTGTAAGTAGAATGCATATATGCCCCTTCCTTATTATTTATGTGGTTACAAGTGTTGTTTACAGTTCAATATCTCCTACAAACGTCCAATTACCATGTATGAGGCGAATGATATAATCGCCAGTAATATCAGTAGGTAGTTGCCACGTCAGAACATCTTCAGGAATTACAGCTGTGTAGACGATTGTTCCCTCATCACCCATAGAGGCGTCAATCAACTCCAAAGTATAACCATTGTTGTAGGAGAAAGATAAGGTGTGGTCGTCCAGATAGACCTCAGGTGCATGCATAGGTGATTTAGGACGACGAATAGCCCCATCTTCATAAGGATCATCATAACCTACAGGTGTGTAAATACTATGTAGGAAAACCTGTCTTCCGAAATTGGTGTTTGTTACTACATCATTAGCGATACTTGAAATGGTGGCCATCATGAGGCCGATAACGAATAAAATCTTTCTTGTCATAATAGTGTTTTTAAAAATCGGGGTGCAAAATTATGACAAAGGGCAATGATAGACGAAAGAAGCTAGTACACTTTGTAAACCTAAAAAACTAAGAAACAGTCTTTCAGGGAATTACAAGTGCAATGTAACATCGGTGTTACATCTTGTTACACTCGAAAAAGGTTGTCGTTTAGGGTTTGTGCTCCATCTTCATGGAACAATTTCTTGTTGATGCTACGCTTAATGTTGTTGATGCGCTGCTTACTAACGTCAAAAAGTGCCGTTAATTCGCCTTGCGAGAATTGGAGACGAATAAGAATACAAACGTAGACTTCTTGAGGAGTGAGCAACGCTTCTTTGCTGTTTATCTTTATGAAAAAGGCTGGCAGCTCTTTCTGAATAAACTCACGAAGTTCTTTTAGCTGCACTTGTGAGGCCGACTTTGCTTGTGAGGCCAGTTGGTGGAGCTCCAAAACAAGTGGGCTGTCAAGCATAGCTCGTTCAGCATTCCAATGTTTTGATAGTTCTGGTGCATCTTGATAATGGGCTAGTTTCTGGAGCAGTTGAAGTGTTTCTCGCTCTTTCTCTTTTCGGAACTCATCAATATCGTGTTGAGAGAGTCGCATGTCATCCTGTAGCTTTTTGTACTGTTCAAGCAACGAGACATATTCCTTGTTGGCAGCTATCAGTTCTTCTTTCTT
>ODAJ014735324.1_pt1 | contig 11867 bp, 8 predicted proteins | sample 1539241 | NCBI WGS metagenome assembly ODAJ01 (sample SAMN02144231, study PRJEB22623) | gut metagenome | biome: sheep rumen | host: Ovis aries | place: New Zealand | reverse complement strand
TTTGGGGTCGTTATTGTAAAGGTAGTGTTTTATCTTTGCATCGTGATTCATAATCATGAGGTCGCCGGTTCAATCCCGGCTCCCGCTACACTGAAAATCAGCAAGTTACAAAGAGAAGTGGCTTGCTGATTTTCGTTTTAGGGAACATATTCGGAACATTTACTACTTCTATTCTGCATGTTGATTGTTATTAAAGGAACATGGATTCTAATGGGTCCAATACCTTTTAAAACGTTTCTTTATTCGCCAAATCCATCCGACAGATAGTGCTGCATACTGTAATGATTAACAATATCCCACCAACCTGGTAAATCCGCTGACCTGGGAATGAATTAAATTAAATAACGTTCATTTCCTCAAAAAAAAAGGATTACCAAGTCAATTTTGCCAGTCTTTTTTTGTACTTTTGCAAAGTAAGTTGAATAATAGTCATCAAAGTGGCTAATTAATTCTCATTCCGGTATGAAACAAAAAAGAGTAATACTAACACTTCTGGCTATCTGTTTTACAGCAAGAGTTTTTGCTGTATTATCTTTATGCGATTCTTTACTTATTCCGATTGATTCAACAGTTAAAGTCGGAGTCCTGCCTAATGGCCTGACATACTATATAAAGCGCAATAACTGGCCTGAGAATAGAGCGTGTTTCTATTTGGCGCAGAGGGTTGGTAGCTTGCAGGAAGAAGATAATCAGCGTGGCTTGGCTCATTTTCTGGAACACATGTGTTTTAATGGTAGTGAACACTTTTCTGGCAATGGAGTTGACAGGTTCTTTGAAAGTATTGGTGCTAACGATGGAGTGAATGCCTATACAAGCATCGAACAGACGGTTTATAACATCGACAATATACCTACCAATATTGGACAAGAAAAACTCGATAGCTGCCTGCTGGTGCTATACGACTGGGCAAACGGTCTGACACTCGACTCCATGGAAATAGAAAAAGAACGTGGAGTCATCCATGAGGAATGGAGATCAAGACGAAGTGCAAGTTCCAGGATCTACGAACGCCAGTTGCCACTTCTATATCCAAATAGCAAATATGGGCACCGATATCCAATAGGTTTAATGGATATCGTAGATAATTTCAAGCACCAAGAACTAAGGGATTATTATGAAAAATGGTATAATCCAGAAAACCAATGTGTCGTCATTGTTGGAGATATCGATATTGATGATATAGAGACTAAAGTCAAGCACTTGTTTGGGAGCATCACCCCTAAAGGACAGTCTGGGAAAGTCGTTAAGGAAGTGGTAGAGAACCATAGTGGTATTATCTTCTCTATTGATAAAGATACGGAGTTACAGGAGAATTCTGTATTTTTGATTTTCAAGCATAGAGCCTATACGCCAGAACAGCGCAAATACGTGAGTTACTGGAGAGATCTTAATAAAACAAGTGCTGCTCTCGGCATGCTAAATGTGAGGCTTTCTGATGAGGTTCTGAAGCCTGATTGCTCTTACATTTCCGCTTCAGTGGATGATGATGACTATTTCTTGTCAAGTACAAAAGCGGCTTTTCAGATTTCGTGTGAAACCAAAGACGGAATGCAGACAAAAGCACTAACTGATGTTCTGACGGAATGCCGAAGGGCAGCTGAGTACGGTTTTACAGAGGAAGAGTATAAACGCTATCAAGCAGAACGGATTTCTCTACTGGACAATCTCCTGGCAACTGCGGACAAACGGGAAAGTGAAACGCTGGCACAAGAGTATTACAATAATTATCTTTATGGAACTGACATTTCTTCAGTTGAAGACTATGTAGCTATCAAGAAGCAAATCGTAAGCTCTACCACACTGGATGATGTCAACGAAAGAATGAAAGAACTGCTGCCAAGCGAGAATGACAATATGGTATTAGGGTGCTGGAATATTGAGAAAGATAGCGTCTGCTATCCAACAGAGCAGGAACTCGAAGCTGCACTTGTTGCCGGCAGACAAACTTCTGTTAGTCCTTATGTAGACCAACTTAAGGACGCTAAGCTCTTTGACCAAACACCTCGAAAGGGATCTATTGTTAAAGAGCAGACTTTCACGGATTTTGGGTATTCGAAACTGACTCTAAGTAATGGAGCTACTGTGCTGCTAAAACATACGGATATCGACAAAAGTCAGGTGCTCTTTAAAGCCTATGGAAGGGGAGGGTGGACACTCTATGGCGAGGAAGATGATCCCAACATCGTGATGATGAGTCACGTTGGCTTTGGCAATAATGGGCTTACCTCGTCCCAAATTGAGAAACTCCTTTCAGGGAAACGTGTGAATCTTTCTCATAGTATCTCACAGCGCCTTTTCACCTTTACGGGTAGTGCCAATCCTGTTGATATGGAAACGCTGATGCAGATGATATATGCTGATTTTACAACTATCAGCAAGGATACCGCAGCTTATCAGAAGGCCATGAAAGATATGGTTATATATCTTCGTAATAGCAAGGCTGACCCAGAAAGTGCGTTCTCAGATTCTGTTACGGTAACATTCAGAGGTCATCATCCGCGATTCAAATTGTTAACAGAAGAAGATCTGCAGAAAGTCGACAACGACAGGATTCTGTCTATCATTCAGGAGCAGACATCGGCAGCTCGGAATTATACTTTCATTTTTGTTGGTAATTACAACGACTCTACCATTCATCCCCTCATAGAACAGTATTTGGCATCTCTTCCGAATCGGAAGGAACTCCCTCAGGGGCCTTTTATCAAAACATGGCTGAAGGATGATGCCTATTGTCATTTCAAACGGCAGATGGTCACACCAAAAGCGGTCGTGAATATGAATTGGTTCACAGAATCAATTCCATATACGCTTGAAAATTACATCAAGGTTCAAACCACGTGCGAAGTGCTCAATCTGCTCTACAATCAGATAGTCAGAGAAGAGAACAGCGCTACCTATGGCTGTTATGCCGACTATTTCCTGACACGTGGTGAGAATGATGAATATCAGATAGGCTTCTCTGCCGATTGTGAAATGCAACCAGAAAAATGCGACTCGGTATTAACGCTGATGAAGAAGACGTTCTTCAGTTTAGCTGAGAACATTGACGAGACGATATTCAAGAATGCCAAGGAAAGCCTTTTGAAATCACTCGATGAATTAGAGAAAACCAAAAATGGTTTCTGGCTCGACATTATATGGAAAAGAGAGGACAGAGGTTTGGATTTATATAAAGAACGACGTTCTATTATTGAGCAACTTCAAATTGATGATGTAAAAGAATTCGTTGGTGAACTGCAATCTCATTCTTATTTCTGTGAGACTTTAATGCAACCTTATGAAGAGTGATTATCTCTATTAACAAGTAATGTGATTTCCCAAACGGCTAATTGCATAAATCAACACATCTTTTCAGACTGTAATAGACACATAATAAGTAATAAATGGATAAAAAAATAATAAATTATTGCCATTTTCGAGATAAAGCATTGCTTTATAACTTTTTTTTCGTATCTTTGCGAACAAAAATTTAATAGTATCAAATATGGCATACGATCCTTCTTATAATGGTTTAGGTTCATCTCACAGACCTGTTCTGCGCAGAAATCCGAAAGAGACAGAGAATAGAGTTACAACTCAAAAACCGGCCCCAAGCACCCCAGCTCCCCGAGGTCACGCATAATACTTTGGATTATGTTTGAGTACAAACCAGCATCCTTTTATACTTCTTATTTTAGTAACAATTCTTCTTTTAAGTTGAAAGAGGAATTCAAAGAATCAGAAGATAAAAAGGAAAAGGATCTTTATGTAGGTTACGTGGAGGTCCTAAATACGATTCATGAACTAATATTGAGAGTGGAAATTCCCAAGTCCTTTCCTTATCAACATCTCGTATTTAGAACACAATCACTAAGTGGTTATCCACATCTTATTCACCGTGACATTCGAACTGGCGAAATCAGCAAGTATGGTGACTGGTTTTGTTTGAACACTCCATTTGCAGAAACAGCCGAAGAACAACTAAATATAGAGGTTCTAAGACTTAAAGAATGGATAAACAGACAAATGCGTGATGATTTACCAGCGCACATTAAAGACAAAGATGTTATCGATGCATTAAGAAAAGCTAACGTATATGGATGGGAAAATCTTGATGAAGTTAATGAGATACAAGTTGATGCCGACCTCACTTTTGTCGGTGATTTCTCAAACGATTTTGAATTTTTCAAAAATTATATAGGTCACCTGCATTGCATTAGGACACATGACAAGAGGTTTTATGCATTTGCAGATAACCAATTTACAAATTACGAATTACCTTATATCATTGTAGAAGAAGAGCCTAAGAATATAGAAACTCTTAAAAATTTTGTTGCTTTAAGAAATCAATACAATTGGAGTGATGAATTATGCAATCATTTATTGCCAAATTTTCATCTTTCTAATACATGGGGAAAATCTTCCTCTCCTATAGCTATCGGTAGTAAAAAGACATTAGAGGCGGCTTTGCTAACTATAGAGAAGATAAGAAAAGAATTATCAAAAGATGAATCCTATTTGTTGGCATCTACGGATTTAAATATTTCAGAAAGAAAGCCATCTTTGAATAGGAATGAAAAGATATTAACAAAAGTGTTATCTGGCCAAAAAGAAATACTACTAGAGGAACTAAATAAAATAGAAGAGGAGTGCAAAAAGAATAACGGATTCGATCCGTTTTCTGGCTTCTATCTTGGAACTGATAAGCCTTTTGATGAGATGACACCTGATGAGCAGGAAGAAGAATGGGAAAGGCAAGCAGAAGAAGATTATGCAATATATGTGTATCCATACGAATATCACTTTTTTGCACTTGGCTGTAAGTCAGACGATTATATTACATGGTTTATATTGGCAACAAATATAAGTGCAGGTACTTACGACAGAATCACATTCGACCTAGGAGTCAAAGATGTTTGCATATCAAGAGTTGTTTCGTATCCTTTGTTCGTACAAATACCTCAAATAATTGACAAGAAACTTTTCTTTGGTAGAGGATCACACTCTGATTTATTTATCAAGAAAAAGATTGCTATAGTTGGACTCGGTGCTATAGGTTCGATGATTGCAGAATCTTTGGCAAGGAGTGGTGTAACAGCTATTGGCTTATGGGACAATGACATTGTTGAACCAGGTAATATCTGTAGGAGTTCATATCAACTAAATGATATAGGAGAAAGTAAAGTTGATGCTATTGCCAAAAAGATCCGCAATATAAACCCATTTAGTGATACAAAGGAGATTAAGGCTCCTGGAAGTTGGCTTCAACATGAAAACCCCAATTACTTCACTTATGAAGGAGGTTCTTTCTACAGCAACATCAATTACAAGGATCAAGAGCAAAGTCTCAACCAAATTAAAGGATATGATATTATAATAGATTGTACAGGAAGCAATGAGATGTTACACTTTTTAAGTTATGCCGTTCGCGACGTGACGATTATAAGTTTGTGTATTACAAACCATTCAAATGATCTTCTATGCATAACTAACAAAAATGGCAACCCCTTTGATCTACGTAAGGCATACCTGTCTCGAATAGAACAAGATACCAAAAACTTCTATATGGAAGGAAGTGGTTGCTATGCTCCGACATTCCTAGCACTAAATTGTGACATTACATCACTTGTCAATTTAGCTGTCCGAGAATTAAATGCAGCTATAGCCAAAAACAGAATACCAGGTTCAATGATATTCTCGCATGATAAACGAGGAGTCTTGATTGATAGATTAGAGAGTTATAAAGCTGAAGGCTATGATATCTGGTTGACAGTTTCTACAGAATCAATATTTGATGCTGAGGAAATGGAAGATAATGAAAACGGAGAAATCGGCTACATATTAGGGAGCTATAGCAGAGATGGAAAAATGATAATGATAACTCATTTCGTTGATTCCATAAACGCAAAGGATATTCTCCATGACGCATTTAGCATTTCAAAGGGCATTATCGACTATATAGGAGATTATACCTATTCTGGCGAAGAAGCCAATACATATAGAGATGACACTTTGGCCACTTTAGAGGCAAAAGCAGAAGATGAGTCAATCAATACAAACAATCCTATATTAGCTTTAAGAAATCCCAATAGAACAGTATCGTTCTTTTTATACATCAACAACGGATTAGTTCCTTTTATCAAACAAGATTAACGTCTTCGACGATATTTACTACCACTGCGAATGTTACTGCCATGACATTCGCAGAATTTTTTTCCACTCCCGCATGGACAAGGTGAATCGGGATGAACCAAATTCGTTCTGAGCGGTCTTTTCGTGGATTCATGTTTCAGATTCGATGAAACCTCATCAGTGTTTTTTGTATCGAAAAGAATGGTGGATTTTGTTAATCGGCTAATAATTTGAACATTAATGTCGGCCATCATCTTATCGTATTTCTCATCCAAAAGGGTAATCTCATGATTATCAAGATTCCCCATCATATAGATAACAAATTTTTTCCAATTTTTATCATAGAGTTGTAGAACAGATTGTCGTTTAAACTCTTGATGGAAGTAATTTTGGTCTCGTTTCGCTTCTATTGCATCTATCCTGATTGCAAATGGATGTCGATCATCAGAAAACGGAATAAACACCTTTGCTGTATTAGGATTGTTCCTAAAATATCTGTTAATCAGTATCTTTACCTTTTCATATAAGAAACTAAGATGACTATCGATTTCATTTAAAGGCATAAACAAGGAGTTAGCAAGACTAATAATTAACGTATCAGCTGCAGTCGCATCAAACAAAATGTGATTCCGCTGTTCGTAAAATTTTTGTCTTCGTGGCGCAACAATATCATCTTTCTTTGCTACATTTTTTCTGTTTCTTTGTGATATTGCCTCCCTTTTCTTTTGAGCTTTTTCGAAATACGGTTGTGCCCTTTTACACAATTGATCAAGATCCTTCACAGACTCGCCAATTTTGTTAAGCCTGTTCCTGTCGTTTTCACTAAGATAATAAAGAATCTGATCTTCAAGTGAAGCAAAGAAAACAGAAGTGCCAGGATTCCCCTGACGTCCGCTTCGTCCTTTTAATTGGTTATCTATCCTTACAGAATCGAACAAATCTGTTCCGATAACCATAAGACCACCATTAGCAAGTGCATCTTCAGAAGGTTTTATATCTGTTCCTCGTCCCGCTACACTCGTAGAAACCGTTATCGTATCCCCTATTCCTGCTTTAGCCACTAAACTTGCCTCGCCTTTAGTGGTTCTAGCATCAAGTTTGTTGAACAGCAAATTACGTTCTTCCAGAATGTTTGCCATATGATCTGAACGTTTCAAGTTTAGACAACCAATAAGAGTAGGCCTGCCTGCATTCTTGTTAAATTGAACTAAATCTGCAATAGCAGCATCTTTTTGTTCCGTTGTATGATATATTCTTAAAGGTTTATCTTCTCGAATCACTGGTTTGTGAGTAGGAAGAGCTGCACATTTCAAATGATAAATTACAGATAGTTCCTTTTGAACAGGTATGATAGTACCTGACATACCCGCAATTTTATCATAGAGCTTGAAATAATTTTTCAAGGAAATGACAGCAAGTCCATCAAAGTCTAATTGTACTTCAACATTTTCTTTGACTTCTATCGCAGTATGCAAGCCATGCTCCCATCTACTATTATCTTTTGCTCTTCCTGTATTTTGGTCTATTATTTTTACTTTTCCATCAACGACTATATAGTCCACATCACGCTCATAGACGGTAATAGCATGTAGCAATTGAGATAATACATTTTGTGTATAAATCCTTTGATAGATATCGTTCCTTTCTATATCACTTAATGAGTCAAACTCTTCTATCTCATATGTCCGTTTGATGGAAAATAGGTTTGCCATCTTTTTCTTTTCCGCCAACCACTTTTCTCCTTCCTTAGTAAATTCTGCCTTCTTATTCAATTTGGAAGAAGTAAATAATGACGAATGGTTTTCCAATGAAACCATTTCCTGAACAATCGGATAATTCTCTTTATAGACATCTTCCTCTTTATAATAGTTTCCACCTCCAACAACGTGTGGTGTTTCGGCATCATCTATTAATATGGAATCAAGTTCGTCAATAATAGCAAATGAATGTTTATCTTGAACACAATCTTCAGGACTTGAGGAAAGATGGTCAAAAAGGTAGTCAAAAGTAAATGAAGAATTCGTTCCAAAAGTGATATCAGCTTGATAGGCTTTCTTCCTACGTTTGTCTGTACGAGAATATTTCTCTATACAATCAGCGGAAAGACCATGAAACATATAAATAGGACGGGTCGTTTCAAAGTCACGCTTTGACAAATAATCATTTGCAGTCATAAGATGGACACCAGCATGGGAAAGAGCGTTTAAAGCAACGGGAAGCGTGGCTACCAACGTCTTTCCTTCTCCAGTCGCCATTTCAACGGCATAGCCATAATGGAGGAGTATTCCGCCTAATAGCTGCTCATCATAGTGAACCATATTCCACTGAAAAGGAACTCCGCCAACGTCCCAAGTGTTTTTATAACATGCCTTGCCGTGTATTATTCTCACGAAATCATAATCCTCTGCAAGCCGGACATCATAGTCGGTAGCCGAAACGATTACATCTCCAAGAGAAAAACGTCTTGCAGTCTCCTTTATTATAGCGTATACTTCTGACAGATATGCATTTAATGCACGCTTGACGGATTTCCCTTTACTGATATTGGATGCAACGCTGAAAAATGCCATACGTAAGTCGTCATTTGACAACCTACTTAATTGAAGAAACCTGCGGTTTATTTCCTCAACCAAAGGTCTGAACCTTGCTATGGTTTCATTCATATTTAATAAAATCACTATTTAAGGAACTAATCATCATTGTTCGTCCTGACTCTGGGCATACGACTTCTGTTCTAAGGCTTCCATTTATATCAAGATAAATTGAGAACTGGACTCTTAGATTTTCGTTTGAGACATTTTGGGCAACAGACATGAGACTTTCCTCCTTTATCAGTTTCCATGTATCTCTGCTGTTCGGAACACCATAGATCAGCCGGCAAGGAAACTCCTTTTCATTCTTACTATCCATATAGAAAGTTACTGATTCTGATTTGAATGGTATTTCTTGACCCTTTTTGATAAAAGTGGCGAAGTCACTCTCTCCATTTTCATCTACTTCAATTCCAATGCTATACTTGGCACGTGGAATTTTCTTCGTTTCAATTATTTGAACTGTTGTAATCGGCTTTATCTCCTTATGAATTGGAAGATTCTTGGCTTCGCAAATAAATTCAATCTCAGCATTAATCTCCCTATAATCAACATCATCACGTTGTTCGATGTCGCTCCATGATAGACGAGGAGCCTCTTTCTGTAAGGCAAGTGATCGGGTTAGCCTAGAAAACTCTTCCTTATATTCACGTATCAAGGACGATACGTCTGATATAACAATGTTTTCAATATTCCTGTTCTCTGCATAATAAGTCCAGTTATATGAGCCCGTTATGACTATCTTGTCATCCACGATGCAGAACTTATGATGCATAAAACCATGCTCTGGTCTGGCCAGCCTGAACAACCCTCCTTTTTCAATAAAGCGATTAAAATCCGGCGCAAACTCCATAAAGTTAGTAGGATTGTCAAGCAATACGAGACTGACTTCCACGTTTCGAGATAGACAACTTAACAGTTCTTCAAAAAGTTCTCCACTTGTAAACCACGCCATCGCAATGCTTATTGTTTCCTTTGCACTTCTGAGCTGAGGAACGATTTTACTTCGTATATCAGAGAAATATGCTTTTTCCATATCCAATATTCTAATTTCTAAATTAAACTTATTATCAAAGGAATCTAACTAATTATGGCAAACGAAACACCAACCATGGAATAATGGCTTTCCACTTCTTTTGAGGATACCCTGATGGATTACCAATGTCATGTCTAATACCATCCTTATCGCGATAGAATACATAGTCAGCGCCGCCTGTGATATAAATGGCATCAATGAAACCAAATTCGCGTAAAGCATCGGCAAAATCCCAGAGGGTTTCCTTGTGGCGAGTAGCGATGTAGTAGAGTTGGTTGTCAATGCGACCAATGGCACGGCGTTCCACCTTACCATGCAGGAAGAAGCGGCTCGGGATGGTGCCATTACTCACAAGGATGAACTGGCGGAAGAATGAGCCACCACGTTCCAGAACATAGTCCTTCACTTTCTCGCTACGGCTGATACCTATCACCATATTGCCATCGGCCATTGCCATATAGCCGAGGCGGGAACGGTCACTTTGATACTCTTTACCCTGTGCGACTAAACTTCCCAAATAACGTCCATCAGCAGTATGATCAGCACAACGGGAATAAAGGAATACAGATGTGTCAGCCATATCGGGTTCCTCAAATTCAATGGAAGCCTTCAATCCATGAATAGCATAGAAATCCATTGCTACGCCAAAAATGCTGTCGCTGGTCATCACAACCTGCGGAATCTCTTTCTTTACAGGTTTCTTAAGTTTTTCGATGTTCTGTTCTGGAGAGACAGAAACGGATATGCCTATATTATAGTAATAGTTCCAGAAGTAATAGCCTGCGATGGCTGCTGCTATCATACAGCCAACGACTGCAAAGGCAAGGATTCGCTTCAGCCACTTCTGCTTCTTTGAAGGGGCAACTACCTTTGTCACAATCTCCTTGGACTGTGGCTGCTCATCACGCTCGATGATGATAATGGGCACTTCAGGTTTCTGCATGTTTATATCATCCATTGTCTGTCCCTTTCTCATTTTCAAGTAATTCCTTCAACTGCCTCAGTCCTTCACGTGCAAGAGAAATGTTCTGAGGACTGTCGGCTTTAGATTGCCCATAAAATACGATAGGCTCCTTTAGATCGCCTCCAGACAATATGAGTTGCTGCTCCGTCAAGTTGATGACATAGATATACCGCTTGTTGACAATCAGGCTCCTTCCCACTCTGACGAACATATTGTTCTGTAACTGCTGGAAAACCTCATCGAAGAAGTGAAGCTGGAAGGTCATCTTGCGTCTTTGGCCATTTGACAATACGAGATCAGAATAATTACCATCAGCACGGACATAGACAATCTCATCCGTGGCGACTCGCACCAATTCGGTGCTGGTAGATATTCTGAGCCATTCCATGTACAAACTGGTTTAATTCTGCAAATATACTTATTTTTTCGGAATCAAGCAGCGTCATTTGTTATTTTTAACTAGATTTTAATACGGACTGACAACTTCTCTTTTATTGGCTAAGACAGGTATGCATACGTTATAGAAGATTAGTATACATATTAGAACGAAAAATACCAGCATCAGGATGCCCTTGATTGTTCTTTTCATGTTAGTGGAAATTCCATAATAAAATCGGCTTTTTCTCTTTATTGACAAGTGACCACAAGTAGTTCATTCCTCTGGAAGAAACGGTGACGCAGCCTTGGCAACTTGCACGATGTAGAGGAATATAACGCATCCAACAATGACTATCTACCCAACCGGATTTGTGAATCATCAGACCTCTGGTATAAGCAGACTGATTATCCATATCCAGGCCTTTTATTCGAAAGCTGCGTTTAAGTGTGTAGCCATGTTCCTTGGTGACAAGGAAGCGCCCTAATGACGAGCACTCGCTTCCTGGCTTATTACTGAACACAGGACGTTCGGCTGTGCTTCCACCACCAGGCCCATGCATGACGTAGGTACTGGCAACAATCTTTTTCTGATGGAAGTCCCAAACGAAGAGCCTTGGGGTTCCCGATGGGATGCCATAGTCAACGAACAACGCATAATGCTCATTCATATTGTGACGACGAGCAAAAGCAACGGAACAGGGGACTGGTACCTGTTCCTCAAGAGCTTGATGAGAGGCTGATTGGTTGTCTGCCAGACGGCGCAGCTCCTTTAACCCAAATCAGTCTA
>ODAJ012099030.1_pt1 | contig 11874 bp, 8 predicted proteins | sample 1539241 | NCBI WGS metagenome assembly ODAJ01 (sample SAMN02144231, study PRJEB22623) | gut metagenome | biome: sheep rumen | host: Ovis aries | place: New Zealand | reverse complement strand
CCCTCCACTTTTGTGATGGATTCGCATGTGGATCTGGGCATGGAGCAAATGAGTTGTTGCAGTCATCATGATTAAGCAGAATAACCTTTTCATATATTTGATGCTTGGCTACTTGAAAAGTAGAAGCCGACAGGGGTAATCAGTCGGCTTCTGCAGAATATAATTTGCTTGTTTTACAGAGAGGGCTTTTCAATGACAGGAATATCAACTTTATTAATCCGTTTCCTTGTAGATGAACTGGAACTCCCATTAGGTTTAATATCATAGTATGTGATTGTCCCTCTTTCTGCGTTGAATACAATCTGTAAATTAGAAACATCACGTGTCGGGCCATCGCAATATGCATATTGGGTGCTTGTTTCATTTGATTTATAGAAAGTATATTCAGAGGATAGATATTCATGTATTTCTTGCGTATTGAAACCTGTATTCAAATTAAGAAGATAAGCAGTAGTCTTTCCTGTGTTATCGTCTACGTTGAAATACACATATTCAACATAATCGTTCACAATATAATATATAGGCAGTATTCCGTATTCACCATATGTGGCAACAAGTTCGTCAGGAGTCATGCCAAATGCAGATGTATAGTCAGGCCATTTGGGTAATCCTTCAAGGGTTAGGTTTGTATAAATAACAGCATTGTTTGCGACATCAAGTTTTACACGTATTGTTTTGTCTTTATTATACCAAACGAGAAGTCCTTGTTTTGTTTCACTTTCGTCATAATTGTATTTCTCTCCAATGGCATTTGCGATAACCAATTTATCCATATCTTCAAGCATATAGGCCCAGTATTCGAACATCTGCCCAGATTTGTTATAAACGAAGCCATATATGTTCATATATGCACCGTATTCATCCGTATAATAGTCTGAACCGTAAGGAGAGTAAGACTTGCTTTCAAAAGAAAAAGTCATCTTCAAGTCTTCTGCTGCCTTTTTAACACCAGCTTGGTCGGTGCCAAAAATCCCAGTAAAATCTGGCCAGAGGTTATAATATGCATTTATATCATTGATAATGATTGTTCCGCCATCTTGGTTATACTCTATCATTGCAATAGAGTTATCAAGCGTACTATTATTCAAGAACTGAACGGATTTCCCAATCTCCCTTAATTTGTAGTATTTTGACTCCATATATGTAAGTACAACCTCTGAAGGTACGCCTTCTTTCAGTATCAAGTTGAATGTTTCCACAGTCCTTGTCCTAGGATTCAGCCAGAGGCTTACTTGTTGAACAACATCATGAAGTTCCATTGCATAAAAATACCCCTGGTCACCATCATTCTGATGCGGATTCCCTAAAATGGTTCTTACTTGTGTATAGTTTTGACCAATCAAAGAGATATAGTCATACCACAAATCAAGGCATTCGTCACCAACGACAACTTTTACCCATGCATTACCGTTATTTGTGGCAATTTTAATATAAGCAGTTCCCTTTTCTCCATTTGTGGTAATCAATCCATTTTCCGAAACGCTAGCAATACGTTCGTTATTACTTTTATACGATTGAACGACGTCGTTGGGGTGGTCATTGGCGAATGAAATCTGTTGCGTTTTACCAACAGGCATGTTATAGGTTTCCACTATTTTCTCCAACACATGCGTCCCATTTTTATCAGACGTGATTGTAAAACTCAGTTCATCTCGATTTGAAACAGTCCAGTCGGCAAACTGTGTTTGTCCCATGAATGTGTAATTATAAGTCAGTTTACGTCCATCTGAGCTCAGTTCATAACGTCCTTCTGTCTCGAAAGACCTTTTTGTATTGCAGTACTTGTCGTACCAAGTTCCCGAAGATGAAAAACGCATTTCTTCGTTTTCTTCTTCTTCATACCATGACCCAACGATGTCTGCCGTAGGAGGATTACCGCTACCACCAGAATAATTGTGATCGCAATCATCATTACACGATGCTAAGGCAAATGCCGCAAGCATAAGAAATAAAATCTTTTTCATTGTCCTTTATATTTTAATTGATACTATCTTTTTTTATAGGGGTAGGCGAGGAAGAACCTGCACCTCCAGCGGGAGTTGGGGTGCTCGGATCAACAACATTCTGAGTTTCCTGTGAAGTAATGATTCTTTCTCGCAAGATTTCTCTTTTTTTATTTTTTGTTTTAGTTGATATGGTGTTATTTTCTTTATCTGATTCGATTATTACTGAATCTTTAGATTCATTTTTAGTTTCAACTACTTTTATGGAATCAGAAATGGTGTCTTTTTTTTGAGACTCCGGCATGTCGCAGGATTGTATACCTGCATATACCAAAACGGCAACGAGACTTATAGCAAAGACGAAGAGAAGGATGTTCTGCCAAGTCAGGTATACGAAAGTTTTATTCTCATTATTATGTGTTGATTTATCAACTTCGACTATTTGGAGAAGGGAAATCGTGATATTATCACTACCATCAGCTTCTATAGCAGCATTTGTCAGAACCTCCTTGCATGTTCTTAAGTCTGCAGATTCTTTCTGGACGATTTCAGCAATCGCTGTATCTGTGCAGACTCCACATAATCCGTCTGAGCATAAAAGGATGATTTCGTCTTTTGACACAGGATGGCAAATAACGTCAGGTTTGGCCTTTTGAGTTACATCACCAAGACTGCGCATAATGACGTTGCTCTGAGGATGATTCATGGCCTCCTCTTCTGTCAGCATCTTGGCATCTACCAGTTCCTGTACATATGAATGGTCTTTAGACAAACGGGTTATGCCTTTATCTGGTATAAAAGAGTAAGCACGGCTATCCCCCATCCATCCAATATATACATCTCCATCTATCAACCATGCTATTACGATAGTAGACCCCATACCTTCAGTAGATGGATCCTCTTTACATCTTTTCTTGACATTCAAATCGGCACTGACGATAACTTTCTTCAGATATGCTTTGATAGCATCTGGTTTTTTAATGGCACTAGCAGGCATCTTCGAAGGTGAGAACATCTGCTCTACGGTTTTGATGGCAATATCGGAAGCAACCTCTCCAGCATTCATACCACCCATGCCGTCGGCCACAACCATGACGCATCCGCTTGGACCAAGAAGGATAGATTCCTGCTGGTTGGCAGGAACTATCCATTCGTCCTTCGAAATATCGGGACAGACACTGAAATTGTCTTCGTTGTTATCCCGAAGTCCTACATCTGTACCGGCGAATAACTTGAATGATGTCATACGCTATCTGATAGGAGTTGGTTCTGATTCGTCAAGAGTTTCTGTAGCGGCCTGTTCAGGCTCATTCTTCTTTCTCTTTTTCTTTTGTTTATCAGACTTAATAGGTTCTTCAATCCTTGTCACTTCACCAGCTTTCTTAATTAAGAGATTTAGAAACCATTCGTCTTTCACTTTTTGTGATATTACGCCTACTAGATACAATTTAATGTGTCCAGCACGTTCGACAGTTGGAACCACAAATATTCCACCAAGAAGGTTTTCCGTGTTCTCTGGTTTTAATTTTACGGATGCACTGTCTGACTTCACATTTATCTGATAGCTTGACGACTGCAGTTTTACTTGCATAGAGCTGTCTTGAAGGTTCGTTGTACTATATGCCCATATCAGATAACCATGCTTTAATCCATCCGTTTCGTCAACAGGGAGTCCGAAGTCACTCATTGCATCTGAATGACGATAAAGCAAGCTATCGGGAGACAGGATGGAAACATATTGCGTTCCTAATTCGAGCTCAACAGACTGCCAGTCATTGTCAGTCAATTTCCGCTGCATACTCCTAAAATGGACAGGTCTGTATTTCCCTCCTCTATTTACCCGCAGGTAATCATCATCATTACTCCAAGGAAATACAACTGCGTGCTGCAAAATCGTACTTCCTGGTACTTTTACACTTAAAGTGTACGTCTCTCCATAAAATTGCCGTTTATTCTTGCCAAAAAATTCACCGTTTCTTTCAAGACGATATTGTTGACGAATAATCCCTAAGGCAGGCGAGACGGCTTTTAGCACAAGAGAATCTGCATTTCCAGCTCGACTTCTAATGTAATCTCTTAGGCTCTGTGATGTTGCTGGCAGTGTAGATACCAGCAACATCATGACAAGTAATAATTTCTTAACATTCTTCATAACATTTTCTTTAATGAAGGTTTGACAATGCGACGATACCACCGTGAGATGCACCTCGACCGTAAGATACAATACCTACTGCCTTTAACTTCCCTTTGTCATTATATAAGACAGGGCCACCAGAGTTCCCGCTTTCATAGTTTCTAGCACTTACCTTAATAATTCCGTTGTCAATTCCCCTTTGTGCAGTCTTACATGAACCATATTGACAACTAAAATTATAAGTGTCTATAGCACCCCAGCCATGAGGGAATCCCAGGACGTGCAAGTCTGCTCCAACGGGAAGGTCAGTTGAAAGTTGTTCATCAACAATGATACTGCCTTTTTGACTAGTTTTTACATAAGCCCAATCAGAATGATAACCATTCTCGAAATGCCATACAATTCCTTCTGTGATAGTCTCCGCCTTTTCCGTACTTCTATCCATTGTAAAATCTGTGCTCTTAAAGGTCAAAGTCTTTGTCTTGCTCCGAGCTTCCATGTAAGCAACTATCTTACACCCTTTGGTATTCATGGCAAAGGCACACATTGCTAACGCTTCTGCATCAGATGGTGTTCCACCTTTAAACTTCCAACCTTCAACACAATGTTTGGCTGTGATAAAACGACCATCTGAAGTAAGAAAACCAGTGGCAATCCAACCATAGTTAGGTATTTCGACTGTTTCTTCGCCATCTGTTACAACAACTTTTGTTGTACGTATAAAGAACACGTCATCTTCAACGCCAGCCAAAAGCTTATCTAGATTTCCATCAGGGTTGGGATATACAATCTTTGTGACAGCGGGTCTGTTCTTATATACTTTTAAGAGAGAGTCCATGCGTGCTTGCTCTAACCGAGCAGATTTTAACAATGAATCGAGTTCTGCATTTTTCCCACTAATAACTGTCAATCGTTCTTTTGCCTGGGCTATTTGTTGTTTAAAGTCTTTTTGCATCAACACATTCCATGTACAAAGTCCACCTGTTGCCAACACCAATATCACAGCCATTGCAGCAATTGCGCGTTTGTAGGGCTTTAAAGCCTGTTTGCGGAACAGTTCCAATCGCTCCGTCATCTTAATACTTGAAACAAGACCTTGCTTCCCTTCAGGAGCAATAAAGCCAAGTCGCGGTCCGTCAACAGCCAGTTGGATCTCGTCGCCGTTCTCTAAGTACCACTCCGATTCAATTTTCCTTCCATTGAGGAAAGTACTGTTGGTGGTTGACAGATGTATCAGTTTCCATCGATTACCTTCGCGCTCAATGGCCGCATGACGACGGCTGACAACACCCCAAGTCTCTTGGTCAAATCGGACTTGACAATCAGGATTGCAGCCAAGTTCTATCTGGTCGATGATAATTTTCTGAGACTCACCGGCTTTGTGGTACTTAGATGAGTCGCGGTGTTCCAAAACGTAGAACCTGCGCCCGTTGCCGCCTGCAAGTGCACTCATTCCTGTGCCTACAGTACTGCGGAGTGTACGCTTGTACTGCCTCATAGTCTTCTTTTCTTCCATAATTCAATCTTTTAATTATTCTACTTTTAATTTGAATTCTCCTGCTGTAATAATGTCACCAGTGTAGAGCCGCTGGCCTTCTGGCGATACGGGCGTAGCATTCAGATAGGTTCCATTTGTTGAAATTATCCAATCCCGATGTTCTGCCCTCCACTGCCCGTCTTTTACCATCCAATACTTTCTGTCACGCGAACATTCTATAGTGAAATGATAGCGTGACAGATATGTGTCATCGTTGGGATTCACTACCAGCACAATATCGTTATGTGCGTTACGCCCAATCCGGATCATTCTTCCTTTACCCTCAATAAGGTTATGTAGTGAGAAAACTTTGCCTGTTCCCTCTCCTTGTGTAATGACGAGCCTTGTGACTGATGCAGAGCGTGAGGACCTGTCAATTCGATGTTCGGAAGACGCAATGTCGTCAAATATCTCTAGATCTCGCATTACATCGGCCACATTCTGGTATCGCTCACGATAGTCGGTTTTGAGGCAGCGCTCAATGATAGGCAGCCACTCATTTCCGAATGGCGCATCATGTAGTTTTTGCCGATCCCAGATTTCGTGCTTGGCTTTAGTTTGGTATTCAGGAAGATCTGCTTCTGTTTCCGGATTGCCGAAAGGAAATGAACCCAAAGTGAGCAATTCGTACATCATTACGCCAAACGACCAGATGTCTATGGTTGGCAGATAGGTGATACCACCACCTTTTAGGTCGTTCATCTCCGGTGACATATACATTGGTGTCCCAAATTTCTGCCTTGGACGGAATAATCCTCTAGATAGGCGCTTTCTGGGATCTTTGTTGCCGACAACTCCAAAGTCGGTCAATGCTGCTCTCCGGTTTTCACGCACAAGCACGTTTTCTGGTTTTAAGTCACGGTGTATTTTACCGGCTGAGTGAAGGTCATGCAATCCTATGAGAATGTCACGGGCAAGACCTGGAAGCAATGCTGTGTTTTTTCCGACATAGGTCGCCAAATCTCCGTAGGAACAATATTCCATCGTGAAATATGGGTTTCCCTTAATTTGGGAGTATTCCAATGAGTGAACGAAACATTCACCTGGCATTTTGGCAGTTTCATATTCCTGCTTGAAATACTTGACAAGGTTATCGCGCGTCTCGCTTAGTACGTCGAACAGGCGCAGCACTTTCATGGCATACTGGCAGTGTGAGTCTCTTACAAGAAACACGTCGCCGTATGATCCTTTGCCAATCTCTTTGACGATAACAAACTTACCGTCAACGACACTGCCTTCCTTTAAATCCAGCCTGTGTACAACCATTTCTACTTATTCGGTAATGCTGTCGAATCGATATAACTGATTACCAAGGAGAATCAAATCTCCATTTTCCAATTCTATTTTACGGGCAGCCTGAACAAAGGTTGAACGAAGCTCGCTCTCATCCGAAATGGTCCATTTCCCGTTTTCGAAACTCACAATGGCCTGTGTCTTAGAAGTAATGGTAGAATTCTCCGAATCAGTATTCTCGCGGTTCAATTCTGTTTCATTACCGGTGAAAGTTATTGGGTCACTTTCTGGCTCTCTGGTCTTGCCAGACAAGGGGGTAAGCACAAAACGGCCTTTCACAACGTCAGCTTTGGGATCCCATCGCTGCGTCTCTTTGTTTTTGTTTGCATTCATCTTGTTCTCATTTTTTTGTTTGTCGTCATTCTGACTCTCCGTATAGCCGCATGATGGGCATTCTCCGTCTTCTAGTTTCAAATGACAATTTGGACATACATTCATCTCCTCAGAAACAGTTCCATCCATGTGCTCTTTTTGACGTCTGAATTCGTTCTCGTTGATGGTTTTCTTAAGATTGCTCACAGAACCATCCGCAGGCTTGCGAGTGGTTGGGCGGTCATGGACGTGTGATGGCGACTCTGCTGCATCAGGTTGCAATTCTTGGTCACACTTCTCGCACCTTGTTCTTCCTTCGGGATTGTCCCAGTTGCAAAATTTACATTTCATAATATATCATGATTTTTATTATTTATTCTTCTTTTGTCCCAAATAACGCAATGTGTAGGCCAACTTGAACTCAAGAGTATGAATGTGCTGTTTATAGCCAGTCATTACTTGATTACTCTCGTTCAGTACAGTCCAACGTTTATTTTCCCAATATCCCTTATTGGCCATATTTGAAAGCATCATTGTATAATAAAGGCCAAAAGAGAGTCCTGCAATCTCATAAGCAACACCTGCACGCAATCCCCAATTGAAACGATGTAATGGAGATTCTGTAAATTCGTCGTGATGTTGAACATCAGCCACATTTCCTGTCGTATAGGATTCCGTCCAAAGTACGCATGGCTGATATAGATTGAAGTCAGCACTTGCACCAGTATGACGCAGATAGTTGGCATTGTCAGCACGCTTATTGGTGTAGTTGTTGTAGAGCTGCATCGTTTCAGAGTCCGTGTTTCCCGTAAGTTTCATTTTTGAAGATATGCCAAAGTTTAGGACGGGACCAAGATTTAACTGCACATGGCTTACATCATTCAGTTTGAAGCGATAAGACGCAAGAATGGGAACCTCAATCATAGTATGAGAATATTCTTCCTTATATGAATTCTGGACCTCTCCTCTCAGATATTGATAGCTGGTATGAGGCATGGTATAAGTTGTTGGCAGGTTAAATTCGTTCTGATACTTAATCTGCGTAAAATTAGCTCCTGCCATCAAGAAGATGTTTTTGTAGAGGCGCATATCGGCAAACAGTCCAAAACTATAGCCTACAACTTTCTTGTAAGAGGCGTTTTCCGTACTGTTCCCCAAAGAGTAATCGACTACCGAACCAACGTAGTCACCACCAGCCGATGCATTGACAAAAGGCATAAAATAGCTTGCACTTATACCAAGTGATAAATTACGTCCTCCAACAATTTTCGAATCTGGGAAAATAATATCGACTGCTTCGCGTGCAGCTTGGGTCACCATCACGCCGGCTGTTTGGCGGTCAGTCTTTATCTGTACGCTACCCGAACGCTCCTGACCATTAGGAATATTTTTACCGCTCTCTATACAAATACTGTCTTTACCCACGCGCTGAACATTAATCCAACTGGGGAAATCGCCAACAAACCAATTGGCGGCATCTGTATAAACCTTCATATAGTGCTTTCCGCCAAGAGCAGAAAGTACAACATTGTTTTGGGAAAGCGTCAAGTGTTCTTCCCCAGCGCCTTGATAAATTTTGATTGTTACGGACTTGTTTGGTGATACAATCACTATGTCATCCACTCGTTCCATTACACGGTCGTTAGGCGATACGATAATGCGGATGATGCTGTCACCTTTCTCGACTTTGCACCATGAAGGTATGGAACTTACGTCCCACTTTGCATTAGATTCAACGCCTATTTGTTCTGTCGTTCCCTTTGAGGGGAAGGCAAGACTTGTTGCGTCCACTTCAATATATTCAGGCCGAGCGGCTTGTACTACTTTCAGCGATTTATAAAGGTCTCCACTCTTCACCATCAAATTTGAAATTCTCTCACGTGTACTGTTGTTTTGATCACGACATTGCAATATAAGACTATTCTTATCATAGGATTCAGTGCTGATCCATTTCTGCAAGCCATCAACTTTCCAGTTCTTTGACGAAATGACACCAACCTGATAGTCGCCGCCCTGATAAGGAATTTCAACAACATCGGTAGACAGTTCCAAAGATACGTTACAACCTTTCTTGATGATAGCCTGACATTTCAAAATACGCTTATCACAATCGTTACGTAAGTTGATGTCTGCTTTCTTTGCACGGTTGTAAAGGGAGATGGCTTTGCGGGCATCATCACAGTTGCCGTTCTTTAGTAAGTTGTTGGCTTGAACAAATAAGTCCTCACCTGTTGATTGGGCGCGTGTCTGATGTAGTAATCCCGACAATCCAATCATTGCGCAAATGACAATACTTCTTTTCTTCATATTTACTTTATTTTATTGTTACATATTTTTCTAATTTCATACGTTGTTGCTGGAATGTCAATGCTGCTGACGTGGCATCTATTCTTGTATATCGCTGTTCCTCTGAAACCATTCGCTGGTATTCTTCATTGATCATGTCTTGAGCCCGTGCCCATGTCGCTCGTCCAGCCGTTCTTGCGCTGTCTGTCACATTCTTCATTGTGTCTGCCTTTTCGTGCAAGTCGTATGCCTCATCAATTTTTTCAATGTCAAACTTGTAACTGTCATCTTTACTTGCCCTTTCCTTTTGAACCTCGATAATACTCATTGCACTGTCGAGAGTCGCTATATAAGCATTGTCGCTGATGGGGGGGGAAGGGTGTTTGGGCCATAATAGAACTACCGCTATTGTTGATAACCCCAAGCCTCCTATTCCTACGCCATATTTCCACCATCCAGACATTGGTGCCAGATGTGGTGCAGGTGCTTTGTGTAATTGTGCATTGTCCGCTATCTGTTGGGCTTTAGGTCTGTCCCACATTTCTTTTGCAAGACACATATACACAAGTTTCTTCAGCTCTTTGGAATAGTTTCCTCTGATTTTGGGTGTTGCACTACTCTTGCGCTTACGATTGGAAAGTTCCTTGCATAGGTTCCTTTGGTAAGCCCCCCCTGTCTCTCCAAATGGCACATGGCCTTCCATCAATTCAAACAAGGTTGCGCCAAGTGACCAAATGTCACTGGCCTGTGATGGTATAAGAGAGGGCTTGTAACTCATTGCTTTGTCAGGCCAGCGCTCTGGCCCCATATAGTCAGGGGTTCCACAGCCGTAGTTGAAATCCTGCATCTCTTGCACCTGCCTTTCTGTCATCCTTCTTGTTCCTGCCTGACGGGTGCTGATGTCAAAGTCGGTAATCATATACTTACCATCATCGTTAATCAGAATATTACCTGGCTTGATGTCCTGATGCACAATGGCTCTTTCGTCGTGTAGATATGCAAGCCCTGCAGCCACGTCGTGGGCAAACTTCCATATTTCATTTTCAGACATCTTGCCGATTTTGCTCTTGGCTGAGCCATTCGGACAGTAGGTCATAACCAGGAATGGTATTCCCTTGTGAACGTTATATGCAAGTGGCGTGAAAATGTTAATGTGTTTTAGTTTGTACACAAGTTTGAAACCTTTCTTGAAGGCTTCCATGTCTTCAATATTTTCATAGATCTTTAATGCAAGGTTCTCTTGGGAGTCCAAGTCTTCTGCTAGCCATACAGAAGAGAAACCGCCTTCGTCAAAGCGATTCTTCAACTTGTATTTCGAACATAATATGTCGCCTTCCTTAAACATCTTGTTGTGTCCTAATATTATAGTTCTTGGTGACCCACAGCCAAGAAAGTTTTCTGTAACATTGTTCGCTATATACAAAAGAAGCGTGAGAGTCAGTCCTGTCGCTCATTCCCCCCTCGAAACTCTGGCATAGCTTTTGTGGCCTAAACCAGCAACGCCGACCTCCACGCCTGTATGTATATATAAATCATATGCATGGGTATCATTGTCGTTTTGCTGTTTGACTACAAGTTTTGGAACTGCCAGATTCCACAGAGTCAAGAACACAGCGTCATGTAACGCTTTCCCATATATAGAGACCCTCTTACCCACCACACATTCCAAAGCAATGTTCTTTCAAGATACCCCGCTTTAGTCGTAATTTCCAGAAATGGTCTTTACTTCCCTTAGCAAGGCGTAGGCCGTCTGTGCGATATGCTTTGTAGGACACATCCTTGCAACAGACTACAAGAGTCCGCTGCAAAGTTAAGGAATTTTAGTTTTTGTGCCAAATCGTTAAAAGTTCAGAATTTGGGTAAGAGGAAGATACTGATGATAAGGCGGATAAAAATGACTATGACAGGATTGTTTTTTTTAGTTAATTGCTTTTTTCCTCCTGTTTTCTGAGTGAAAGTTTTCAAAAATGCAACTTTTTTATGTATCTTTGCAAAATAATTCGCGAAATAATTATGGATAAGGTTTCTGTACGAATACTACTGGCACTTGTGTTGACTATTAGCCTGAATGCTTGTCAGACTTCAAGTCAGGAAAGACTAAAAGAGAAGATCTTGCGTGTGGAAGACTCGCTGAAAACGGGACGCTATGATGTTGTGATGCAGATGATTGCCGATCAGATGAAAACCGCTGCTGACAGTGACGTCTATTATAGATGGGTTTCCGAGCAGAATTCTGTTTGGTATGCCCAGATGAATGGGGACTCCATGATGGCCAACATTGAGCGTATTCATCACTATTTGCAGCGCCACCAGGAGGACGAACCTCTGCAGCGCCGTATTCTTAGGGCTGAATGGCTCAGGGGACGTGG
>ODAJ012158522.1_pt1 | contig 11887 bp, 12 predicted proteins | sample 1539241 | NCBI WGS metagenome assembly ODAJ01 (sample SAMN02144231, study PRJEB22623) | gut metagenome | biome: sheep rumen | host: Ovis aries | place: New Zealand | reverse complement strand
AATATCTCTATTATTTACATGTAATGCCATAACTTAATCTTCTTCATATACAAAATAGAAAGTATCATAATCATGTTCTCCCATTTCATCATATTCTGTTTCTGACAATACAACATGTTCAGGAGTTGATGCTTCAAATATTTCTAAGTTATTAATTCTTGTGTATTGATTATCTATTGCTAATGCAAGATTATGAAGTTCTTCATGGTGTTCTACATCCATATCATCAAGTTGCTGTTGAAAATCTGTGTCTGCATCTTTTAAACCTTGAATTTCAACACCCTGTTCTTCTGCACTGACTTCCAAATCATTTATTCTCCCTTCATGATTATCTACTTCAAGAGCAACTTCATGAATTTCTTCATGAAGTTCTTCATCTTCTTTATTTAAAAGATTAGTTTTAGCATTGATTTGAGTAATTTTACTATCACTATCAACTAGGTGTAAATTTAATTTATTGTTTTCTGTTGAAACTTGGTTCATTAATGTTGCAACTTGTGTTTGTAAAGCACTTATTGCTTCATTTATTTGCTGTATTTGTTCAGTTGTAGTCATTGAATATATATGTTATTTATTTTATTTTATTTTAAGCCAGTTTAGACCAAGATTTAAAAGCCTAAGAACAGGTTTATGATATCTATAGTATTTTGTCTGTGTTCCACCGTCTCCAGAATCTTCTTCTTTACTATCTGTTAGTGATAAACTATATGTACTATATTCAGTAAATGGATATGCTGATTCACTAGGATAAGAAGAATAACTTGATTCTGTTTCTTTTTCTTCTAAAATTTTACCACTGTACCTTACTGCTACACTTACATAGTCATTACCATAAATAGTTAGTTCTCTACCAACTCCATAAGTACTTGCATCTGGTAAATAAATAGTTGTTGCACTTGTAATTCCAGTAGCATTTACTATACTTGTTGAAGAATCAATTTGATTGGAAGAACTTGAAACTGTCTGTACTTTAGAAGTAATCTTTAATCCATTTGAAGAATCAAGTGTAATACTTGCATCACCCCATTTTGCTACAATACCATTTTCACTTGCTTTAAAATATTCTCCAGTATTTTCTGTATTAAACACTATACCATCTTTACCAATGATTGTTAATGATTCTGTTGGTTTAGCAACATATACTTTACTATTAACTGATGTATTAAATGAATAATAAGCACCTGTTTGTTCACTATCAAAAGTAATTGTAGCATATATATTGAATACTACTTCTAAATGTAGTCTATAAGTACCAGAAGTTGATAAAATATAATTATTAAATATACTTCCATTATATGTAATAGCAGCATTTTCAGCAGTTATACTTATAGTTGAACCACTTGTAAGATTTTCAGATTCTACATTTTCCCAATATCCATTGTTATCTCTTTGAAGTCTTATTATAATAGAAGATATACTTTGTATTCCTCTATTATTAGTATAGTTAGTATTTTTAAAATATGCTTTTGTTAATATATTTGAACTGAAATCAGAAATAGAAATTTTTTCATTAGCATTAAGAGAACCCAGATTAAGGTTTTGTTCAATATTAAGATAAGCATTATTTGTATAATATTCCCATTTATGATTCCAAGACCATATAAACTGTGTCCAAGTATGTCTGCTTAATATATTATAAATATTATAATTTTGGCTAATTGCGTTAAAACTTTGTACAATGTTTTCTTCACCTACATTTGTTGGTATTGCTTCTGGTGTTATTTTAACTCTCATTTTACCATCTTCATCCCATACTGTAAGTGTTTCTATATCATCTACACCATTTTGTCTTACTTCTACACTACCTACCATTTTAATTGTTGAATTATCTCCATCCAAATGAATTCCTACTTTTTCTAAACCAGAAGTAATATCATTTGAAAAAATATTTATTCTTTCATTTAAATCAACATAATTACCATTATAATTCACTTTAAAACTACCCTGAAATTCATTTTTATATGCTGATATAATTGTTGTTCTATATATGTTAAGTAAACCAAATGTTCTGATTCCTCTATATTGTGCAATTGCTGGTGCTTTTAAATCAGCATCCATTGGGTCAACAGCAGATAAAATAATTGCACCTTGTCTTTCACCATTCCATAAATGCCCCAAAACAATCAAATTATCACCTTCTTCTATATCAATAGTACCATAACCAAATTTAAATTCAGTAATCATTGTACCTTCTTGAAAAGTAGTATTAGTATAAGTACTACTTGGTGATATTCCTGAACTTGTTATTCTTGTTCCCAATGGATATATATCACCATTTGATGTTTCAAATGAAGTAAATATATCAATGTATTTACATGGATTATTCAAATAATCTTCTGTTCCTGTCTGTAAAACAAAAGTCCAATAATCTTTATTTGAAAAACTATTATTTTCACCAAGATTAAGTGTTTTACATCTTACCATATCACCAATTTCAAATTCATTTACAGTAGTATTACTACCATCTGAATTTTTCATATATACTCTTTTACCATGTAATTTGAATATATCAGCAGTACTAAACAATGTCTTTAATCCATATATACCTGTTCCTTCTGAAGCATTATAAAACATTTCAGTAAATGGTGATAAATTTTCATTCACTTCATATTCTACATCAGCACCAATAAAATCTACTACCATATTTGCAGGTGAAATAAGCACATTACCACCTGTTGCTTTTACTTTATCAATTATTAATTCCCAAAAATGAGCAGAACCAAGTACATTTAATGTTTGAGTTGTTATTGTATCAGTAACTGTTAAATTACCATTTAAATCAACACCATCTTTATTTTGATTTTCTGTTGTATATCTTGAAATAGGAATATCTACCCATGTTCCACTACCTTTCAAGAATTTAACATTGTCATTAAGTGTATCTTGAATTTCATTTACATTAGATTTTGGTGCTGGAACTAAACCATGAATACCATCTTCAGTTGCTGTTGAACCTATAAAATCTCTAATTCTTTCAGAACTACCACCACCTTCTGTATATGATGAAGAAGTTGGTGAAAACAATGAATTACCACTACCAACTCCACCTTTATTTTCTACCTCCCCATATTTATTTCTTGCAAGTTTGGGTCTATTAATTACTTGATATTCCATATATTAATATTCAATTAATCTTATTGTATTGTTATTATATTTTAAATCATATGATTGAGAATCTACTATATATTTACCACCAAGAGAAGAAACATAAACAATAGAGTATGGTTTAACTAATCCATGTATATTACATTCATAAATTCTTTTTGGTGAATTATAATGTTCATAGTACATATCAATTATATTCTTTTCCTGTTCTTTATATGTGTCTCCATTTATATGTTTAATATTGAAAACATAAGTAGAATCAGTTGTTACATAACTTCTTGAAATAGGTTTATCTTTTTGTTGTGTATTAATCTTTAATTCAATATCAGAAAAATCATTTACATAATCATCATTAATTATGTTAGTATATACTATATCTTCAGAATTACTTGTATTTGAATTATGCTGAGAATACCAAACATTAGTATCAGTATATACATAACCAATTTCAAAATCTTTACAGTAAATTACTGGTGGTATATCAAACCATTTAAAATTAGTAGGAACACTACTTGGTGAAACATTATCAACTAAATCTAAGAATTCTTTATTAAAAGAAAGTGGTGTATAAACTGTTATTTTTAATTTACCATGTGTAGGGCTAGTATAATCTGAAGAATCAATAGGTATACAATATGCTTGTTCTCCTACTTTATCTGTATATGTAGTATTTGGTACTATACTAGCCCATCCAAATGCTGGCATATACTCTATATCTTCTTCTGATTCTGGATTATTATTAAATGGTAAATAAAAAGTTGAATCTGTTGTTGTCCATGTATTACCATCCCAATATTTATCACCTAATTGAACTTTTAATTTCCACATTTTAAATCCACTTCCAAATGGTAAATAACTTACTCCATATTGATTTAAAAGACTTGTGATATCTATTGCTCCTAAATAATAGTGTGTTGAACCATCATGATATGCTTTAGATACAAACATAAATTTCTGTTCATCTATTTCTGTTGCCTTTTCTACTGGTGATGTTGTATACCACTTACTATTTTCATTAACAATTTTAAGTGTATTTTCATTTTTATCACCAAATTTTGCATCATTATATTGATAAAATAAACTACCTTTAATTGTAATCCAACTTTTACCAGAACTTGGTTTATACATAACTTCTTCAGGTACTTCATATTCCAATACTGGTAATTCACATTTTTTGATAATATTAAAATCTATATTACCATTGTTATTTATAGTATCATTAGTATTAAAAAATGTTAATATATCTTCCCAATCAAGTGAAGTTGGTAAAATATTTCCTGTATTTGGTCTATAAGCAAAATGTTGAACTAAACAGCCGTGGGTATTGCAATATCTATTAATTGTTCCTGTAGTATATTGAGAACCTGTTGCTTCTTCATAATAATTCATACCATTACTATTATGTACTTCTACTGGATTACCACTATTATTTATACTTCTCATTGAATAAAAGTGGTGTTTCCAATTAGTTGAAGGTTTTAACCTACATATAGTTTGATAAGTGTAACCTGTTGTTTTAGTAGATACTTCATCTGGTCTTAACCAATGCTGTTTTATTGTTGTAGTTGTCCATTTACCAGAATTTGTACCCATATTTTTTTCATCAGTAACTGAAATATGAGTATTATCTTCAAACATATCAGGTGCTATTTCTTCTATTTCATAAAGATTATCTGATATTTCTATTTTATTATATACTTCATCCATTGAAAGAGTAGGTTCACCAGCAGCATATGTTTCTTTTACAATGTTTAATACATCACTAATACTTACAATTGCATTTGCAAGAACGCCTGTTGCTATTTCATATGAAGTATATGTAGGTGAATTTGTTTTAGAAATATATCTATAATCAATACAATAAACATCATCACCATTAGGAACTAAACTCCAACCAAGAAATTTGAGTATTTCTTCAAGTACTTCATACTGCTTCCATGCAGAATGTTCTTCATCATCATCAAAAAAATTACCCTCACTTACAAATAAACTATTGATTACACTATTAGTTGTATTATTTAAACCTATAAGTGAATTTGGAACATATAACATACCTGAATAACCAGCATTTCTAAGAAGTGTATTTATTATACTAATTAAACTTTTATATGTTGGCTCTCCATAAGTAGGTGAATAATCAAAATTTTTAAGCACACTTACAGCATCAACTGCTTCTAATGAAATGTTATCAATATATGTGTATGACTGATTGTAAGAATTTGGCGTTAAATAGCCAAAAAACACTGTATTTAAGCCTTTCTTAACTCTTACTGATACTCCCTTTGCAGTAGGTGAATATAAGTCAAATAACCACCTTTTTGATAGTATTTCAATAGTACAACTTCTGCTCTTAATTGGTGAAAATATTCCATCACTTTCAGAAGAAATTACACATGGTGTTTCTCCTAATTTAATTTCTTCTTCTTCTGATGAACTAATTAAATGTGCATCAATTGTAATATCATATTCTTCTTCTTTTATAGTTTTGAATTTTCCTTTATATATACTCATATCTATAAATATTAAATTTTGTTCTTTTTGTTACGCACATTATTTATACAACCTATAAGTTCTGTTCCTCTTATCTTAAATTCAACCTGATTATTACCATAACCATTATTTGAAATTGAACTTGTTCCATCAAGTAAATTGAATAATCTCTTTTGTTGTGTACCATTCATTATCATTTCACCTGAATTTACTCTTGCTATATTATAATCTCCTACGCTTGAAGAACCACTAAATATACCACCCTGTGCAAATGAAGGTATAGAAGCAAATACAGCAAGTATTTCAGCAATAATAGAAGCAATTGCAGCAATATTTGCAGGAAATGGTAATGCTGCTGATGATGCTGTACCTTCTGCCATTGCTGCTGCTTGATTACCAAGAACTAAAGACATAAGTTGTGGTAATATCTTTGCTACAGATTGTGTAACTGTTCCTGCAAAATTCATCCATGCCTGTCCATTTTCATCCATATTTGCACCCAATGAATTAAATATAGAACCTACATTACCAATAACACTGCTATAAGCATCAACTTCTTCCATTGTTGAAATATAATGTTGTTTCCAATCATCAAGTTGCTTCATTGCAGTTTCATAAGGGGATTTACCTGCAAGTTTCATCTCTGGTCCTTTAACCTTACCTACAATTGGATTTAATACTGGTATTTTTTCAAGTGGTGTTGATGTTAAACTCTTTTCTCTTGATTGTGCTTCTGCAAGTTGTTCATTTAATGCTTCAAGTGCTCTTACTTGATTCCACCATTCTTCAGTACCTACTATTTGTTCTTCTTTTAATTTTTCTGTTTCTGATATTGCTTTTTTAATTTGTGAAACTGAACCAATTTGTGCAACTGTATTTTTAGAACCTGAACCACCACTATTTGAAGTTGTTCTATTATTAATTTTATTCATTGAATTAGCATATGAATCTAACTGTCCATTTATGTTAATCATTGCTATTCTTTGTTGTCCCAATTTTTGAAGTTCTTCATCAGAATATTTTTCTAAAAGTACATGATATGCAACTTGGTCTTTATACTTTTCATTTAATTCAGATAATTCTTTTTCATATTCAGGGGTTCTATTTAGAGTAGTCATACTTGTAGCACCCCATGTTGTAGGCATTGTAATAGTTGAAGAATATTTACTTTGTAGATTACTTAATTCTTTTGTATAGGCATCATATCCTTCTTTTGCTGCTTGTTTAATCTTATCTCTATTCTCAGTAGTATCAATTTCAAGCCATTTGTCTAAAATAGAAATTGCACCTTCACCACTTAAACTACCACCCCTTGCATTTACTTCAGATATTATAGCATTTTCATAGTCATTTAACATAACACTTGCAGCACCTCTTAATTCAGTAAGTGCATCAGCCATATCTTTCTTAGCCTTTTCAACTTCTTCTTTGGTTGAATTAGAATTAGAAAGAATTGCTCTTGCAGCTGTTAATTTTTGATTTGCTTTAGCAGATTTAACATTATAAGACATTATAGTATTTCCTAATTGGTCAATAGCATTTGCTGCATCCCAACCTTTTTTAATAATTGAATCTAAACCATTAGCAAATGAAGAAAAATCAAATGTAGATATTGCTGATGCTAATTCTTTTACAGCATTTTTTGTTGTTGACATTGTTGCACTAAATGCATCACTTGTAGTTTGAGAACCACCAACAATTTCTTTAAATGCTTTTTGTGCTGCTGTTGCACCACCTATTACTGGTAAATATTTTTTAGCAATACCAATAAGTCCACCAATACTATCACTAAAAGCAGAATTACTTTTACTACTATTTTTAGTAGCATCTGTTGCTTGATTGATTTGTGTTTTAAGTGTTTCTAAATGAGTAGAAGCAGTATTTAATGAAGTACTAATAGATTTACCAAAATCACTATTCTTTGCTTCATCAGATAAATTAGCCCACTGTATTTTTAATTCTCTAATTTGTGATTCAAGTGCTTTTGTTTGTTGAGTAGTAGACATATTACCAGAAGCAACTTTTTCTAATTGCTTAACTACTCTTTTATATGCATTTACTTGTTCATTTGTTGCTGAAGTATTTTTGTTAATCATATCTGATGCTTTAGCAGTTGAATCAACATAATTCTTCAACATATCTTGTGCTGATTTAATTTGATTTACAAACTTACTTGTATCAGCACCTATAACAGCTGTTAAATTTGCCATATTAATTATCTAATATATTTTTTATGAATGTATTAAGAGTTGTTTCAGCATTAGAGAAACCTTTATCAATTGCATTATTTGCTTTAATAAAACCCTTATTTCCTTTATTTGTTTTACGGTAAGTAGTACCACCCACAAATAATCTTGCTTTCCATGTACCATCATCTACATAGTTACCTAAAGCATGAATTTTAACTTGTGAGTTCTTTAATTTACCTACCATTATACCATTAGCAAGCATTTTATAATTCTCTGTACTGTGTTCATATAGAGAATCTGATTTTCTAAATATATCCCTCATTTCATCTCTTATATGAAATGCTGCTGCAAGTACTGCTTGATTAATACCTCTAAGTGTTTCCTTAGAAGCATCTTCTAAATCTCTTGTACTAAATATTAATTTACTTTTTGCCATTGTATATCTTTATCATTTAGTTGTACTGATAACTGTTTAAGTCTTTCAATATCTTCATTTGATATTTCAATATCTCTTTCTTCTTTTGAAATATCTTCTTCTTCCCATTTGAACTTAAGTAAATCCTGTTGTGTTAAGTGTTTCTTTGAATTAACTTGTGCAACTACATAAGCATTGAATCTTGCAGTTTCCCATTTATTTCTATCTAAATAAGGAATGTTTTCTATAATATCATTCAATTCCCATATAGAACACTTATCCATAAAGTATTCTAAATCACATATACGGAACTGAAACACAATAATATTAAGGAGATAATGGAAAATTAAATCAGGTGTTTTACCATCATCCCCTGTTATGAGTTTTTTTTGAATATATCATTTGTTTTTATTTCATTATCTAACCAAGTACCAAATTCTTTAATTACATTAGGATTTTCATCTAAATAATCAATGAATTCATCAAAAGTAAATGAGTAATCTTTCCCTGATGAAACAATTACACAATACATATATGTTATCACATCTGTTAAACTCTTAGGTTGAAAAGACTTATCAGCTATGTTTTCATACATTATCATACTTCTAATTGAGTATCTAAGTTCAATGTCTTTATCTTTAATATTAATCTTCATAATTGTGTGTATTTATTAGTTTATTGTATAAAAAATTAAGAGCAGTAGATTTTTATTGTGCTCTACTGCCCTTATAATATCTCAGGCTGTAGTTAGCCTTTATTTAGTATCTAACTTTGTAATAATTAATTACTAGATTCATTCAGGATTTGTACTACTTGTATTGATAGTAGTTTTTTGAATACTACCTACACCAGTAAGAGTAATAGAATATGTTGCATTTTCACCATTGTTAGCATTTGCAGTAAGTGAAGTAATAACTGCTTTACCCTGATAGAATGAATTCTGTGAACTCCAATATGGAAGTGCAGTATTTCCATCAGCAGGATTAAGTGCTGGATTATCTGGAGTTTGTTTCAATCCAAAACGGACAGTTATTGGCTCACCGCTTGTCATTGTAGTGAAAAGTGCATCATAATCTTCAGCAGTATAAAGATTTTCTGAAGTGATTTCCCATGAATATCTTGAAATTTCAACAGCACTCCAAACACCGTGGTCTTTAGTACTAATATCAGAAGTTTCAGCAGTCATTGAGAAAGTGTGATTTGTTGCATATGCATATGAATGTCCATCATTATTGAAAAGCATCAAATCTCTACCTTTTATAATGTTATTTGCCATATTAATCTATATTTTTATATTTTATTTATTGTCATTGTAAATTGCAATCTTTGCACATATGCATTATTGCTATATTCTTCTGTTGCCAATGATAAAGTAGCATCATTAATTTCTAAATCATCATAATTGACAGACTGTTTTTCAAGAAGACTTCTTATTTTTGTTGCTATATCTATACTGTCTGTATATTTATCTGCTACTACAGTAATTTCTATTGAAACATTATCTTCATAATATCCATCTTTATTACTATTTGAATTTAAATTAACTCTCCTATATATTATAAATGGATATTTAGCATCATTGTCTGCAATAAGAGGATAAACTTTACATGTGATTTCTTCACTACCATTCAGAACAGAATAGATATATTTTCCTATGTTAAGTGTATTAATCATCTATAAGTTCAGTTTTAATAGTTTTATTCATCATGTTTTTATCTGGTTCTATGTTTAAAATTCTGTAGTAATTGTTATCCCATTTAATTTTATCATATTCTCCAACTGGAACATAATCCCTTACTTGAAATGTTTTAGAATGTGCAAAGAATACTTCATCATTTTGGATTACTCTATTACCACCATCATGAACTAACCTTGCTTTTGTAAAATATTTATATACCCATTCTTCAGTCTGTTCACCAAATGAATTAGTACTAAGTACTTTTTCATATATTTCAATTGGTTCTGTAAGTAATCCTGCTCTCATAAGTATTAAATATTTGCTTTATTATAATCTCTGTATAAGGAAAGTATGTAAGATAAAGAATTTGGAACTTCTACAACCTGATTGTAAGCAACACTTTCACGGTTGTCATACATATTACCAACAAAAAGAAGTATAGTGTGAAGAAGGGGTTTTGGAATTTCCCCTTCTTCTGCTATAATATCTTCAAAAGTTCTATCAATATGCTTTTGAACTAATTCTTCCGCTACTTCTTCTAAATGCTGAATATATACATCATCATCTGTATAATCAGCATCTATGTTAAGATGTTTTTTTATAATTGATAAGTCTATAAGCATAGTTGATAGTTTTTAATTAGTTTATTGATTAGGCTCTTGTTTTACCAAATGCAAATGCTTCACTTCTAAGAACTTTAGCATCAAAGTATGCATTAACAACAAGTCTTACACAACCGTTTACTGCCTGTGTATATTCATCAACAGTAATATCAATATCACCCCATGAACCAACTGCAAGATTTGAGAAGTCACCATAAACAAATGCACCAGCAGTTTTAACATTTGAAGTAGTAAGTGCAGGAACGCCATCAACAGCACCACCTTCATAAACAAGTTGAGTATTCTTGCTTGATTTAGCCATTGCTCTTAAATCTGCTTTTGCACCTGTTGAAAGAAGATACTTCATATCACCATATACATTGTGGTCTTCAACACCTGCTTCAAGAGCACATACTTTTGCAAAATCAGAAGCATCTGCAAGTGTTTTACCAGCAAAAATACCACCAGGTTGAGTTGCAGAAGCAGCAGCACTACCAAAAATAGTTGCTTCAAGTTTATCATTAAGTGCATTTACAATATCCCTGCGGATAGCATGTTCTACACCAATTGTATCTTGTGCAAGAAGTTTCTTACTGATGTCTACGTAGCATGTCAACCTCTTAGGTTGTAATACTACAGAAGTAAATGCATTTGTTGAAACACCAGCACCAGCAATTTCATCTGCCCAACCAATATTACCTTTACCCATTACTGGAATTGCAATATCACCCATTGGCATACCAGTGTACCATTTTACACCAAGTTTACTAAGTACTGAATTAGCATAAAGAGGTTCAAGAATACCCTGAATTTCTTTTTCAACTAAATCTTCACCTTCAGCAGCAACAGTGATTTCACCATTACGCTTTTCAATCTTAGTATCAGCGTTGACGCTGAACTGTTTTGTACCATTCTCCATAGCGGAACGGATTTCTTTTACAATAGAAACGTTTTCTTTCATATTAACTTTATTTTTATTTGATTTATTTAATTGTCTTTCTTCTGCATCTTCCCTTGGAAGTTCATCATCATAAGCAGAAAGTTTTTCTTTAAGTTCTTCTAGTTGAGATTTCAATTCTTTAATCTCTGCTTTATTATCATTAAATTCTTTTTCTTCTTCTTCCGTCATTTCACGGATTTCAGTCTTGCAGGCTTCAACAATCTCTTTACATCTGGTAAGTAACTGTGCCTGTCTGTCTTTTAATTCAAGTGAGTTTAATCTTTTCATATTTATAAATAGTTCTATTTTTTAAATTATTTTATTCAATAATAAAATCTTCTAATTCTTTTAACATTGAATCATATTTTTTACTTATTTCTTCACTTGCATTAACCATATCCAATGCTCTTTTACTACAAGATGTTGCTAAATATGCTGGTTCATATACTGGACTAACATCATATAATT
>ODAJ011842170.1_pt1 | contig 11890 bp, 22 predicted proteins | sample 1539241 | NCBI WGS metagenome assembly ODAJ01 (sample SAMN02144231, study PRJEB22623) | gut metagenome | biome: sheep rumen | host: Ovis aries | place: New Zealand | reverse complement strand
TTCTTCTGTGTCGGGCACCATGCCGGGGCCGCTTTTAGCAGCAGCTCCCCGTGCACGGTGTACCAGGTATCCCGGACGTTCAGTCCGTAGTGCCATAAAATCATCCGGCCCTTTTCACTCTTTGCGATGCAATGAGCCTCCGTGCCGCTAATATCCTTGCTGACCCGCAGAAACGGGCACCCATGACACGGCCTTCTCACGCCTTCCTCCTGGAAAGCTGCGGCTTCGGGTACTTGTTCAGGTGGGACAGCAGCGGCTCATACTCCGCCGGGAAGTTCTCGGTGCTGTTCGGGTGCTGCTCCCGGTACATTTCCGAGATCTCCCGCAGCTCCTTACTCAGCGTCCGGTCGTCCACTTTCTCCACGATCAGGTCGCCCATGCCAAGCTCCCGTAGCAGCGGGAAGGCCGCGTCTTGCTCCGCCTTCGGGATGCCGTAGTATTCCTTGGCACTGGCTCCGTACTTGAAACCGCCCACCTTCACCGTCAGGTCGTCGATGCCGGTCTGCTCCATGGCGTCCAGCAGCGCGGCGATCACCGCGTGCTCCGCAGCGTCCCGCTGGGCCTTCAGCTCCTTCAGGCCCTTCTCGATTTCCTCCGCCTGCCCCCGCAGGGTCTCGTAGTTCTCTACCAGCGCACGCACGCTGGAAAGATCAACAGCATTTTCACTCATTTTCAAGTTGCCTCCTCGTCGTCAATGATCGAGCGCCAGTTGTCCACTACGCTCTTGGCCAGGTTTTCCTTTGCCTTCAGCGCCGCCATGATCTTCATGTCAATAGTGCCAGGCACTACCAGATGAATGTAGGTGCACGTGCCTGTCTGCCCGATGCGGTGCACCCGGTCGGCGCTTTGCTGGTACTTCGCCAGGTTCCAGTTGACGCTGTAGTAGACCACGGTCTGCGCGGCAGTCAGCGTCAGCCCTTCCGCGCAGGCGTCCAGTTCTCCGAGGAACACGCGGCAGCGTGCGTCCGTCTGGAACTTCTGTACGATCCCGCCTCTCTCGCTGGCCTTCACGCTGCCATCAATGCGTACCAGGCTCAGCTTCTGCGCCGCCAGCTTCGTCTTCAGCATTTCCTCCGCCGCGTCCATCTCGGCCAGGAACCGGGAGAACACAATCAGCTTCTTACCTTCATCCAGGACCAAGCTCTCCACGATGTCCGAAAGCGCGTCCAGCTTGGCGGTGTTTACCTGGTGCTTTTTGCCGTCGTCGTCCACCAGGAAACCGCCGGTGAGCTGCTGGAGGCGAAGCATCCGCACCAATACGTGATTAGCGGTCACCTCGCACCCCTCCAGCTCGGCCACGGCTTGCTTCTTCAGCTGACGGTACAGTGCCATGCTCTTATCGTCCAGGCGAACCGGGTAATCTTCAAAGGTCTTGGGTGGTAAATCCAGGCATTCCTCCTTCTTAATTCGGAAGCCGCAAGCGTGCGTCTTCCGGGTCAGCTCGTCCAGGTTGCGCGATCCGAGATACTGCCTGCCCTCAAAACCGCCCATGATGGCATAGCGGTTCTGGAAAGCGTGGTATGTGATCGGAAACACGTCCGGGTCGAGAAAGTGCCACTGGCTCCAGATGTCGCGGGTGTCCTTCTGGATCGGCGTGCCGGAAAGCAGCAGCCGGTACCGGGCCATGGCTCCAAGTTGCCAAACCGCCTTACTCTGCTTCGCGCTGGGGCTTTTGATGCGCTGGCTCTCGTCGCACACCACCATGTCCGCGGCGAACTCATGCAGATAGTCGGTCTTTCCGTCCGAGGTTTTCAGCCTCCAAGCGGATTCATAGTTGATCACCGCCACCCGCAGCGGCTCCTGCATCCCGGTAGGCACGGGGCCGGTCACCCACCTGAGTGTCCGCACCCGCTGGTCATGGTCGCCCAGCAGCAGGCCCACGCGTGAAGGAAAATCCCCGAACTTCTGGAACTCCTGCGGCCATACCGCGCATACCGATGTCGGCGCGATGATCAGCAGCCGCCTGATATAGCCGTCCAGGAACATCCGTCCGGCGATGGCCACGGTGGAAAGCGTCTTTCCGGTACCCATGTCCATCATCAGCGCCACGCCGCCTCCGCTCATTAGCTGCCTCCTTTCCGCGCCCCGCGCCCGAACAGGGCCAGCGCGATGTTGTACGCCTTCACTTGATGCTGATACAGGCTGTACGGCTTCTTGATCGGGATCGGCTGCAGCGGTTCCACAGCTCCGTCCTTCAGCTTCACCTTCTCGATGTACCGCTGGATCCGCTGCAGCTTTTCAGCGTAGGCGGTCAGCGTTTCTGAAAGCGGGATCCGCTGGCTCTTCAGCTCGCTGCAGCTGTCCAGCGTCGGCGGCAGCATCCAGTCCGGGTCGTTCGGGCGGTGCTTCGCGCCGGGAATGCGATTCACGTACCGCAGCTCCGCGGCCTGGCCCTTAACAATGATGCGCTTGCCGTCTTCTGATAACGTGGCGATGGCCAAACCGGAATCCTCCCTTCTTCCTGGGCGGTGCCCAGCCGCAGGTGGCGAACCGCGCCGCGTTCCGTCCCTGTTTCTGCCCGGCCCTGCGCTTGCTTTCCTTTACCAGGTCGTCAATCTGTCGGTTGATCTCGATCCGCTCTGCGTTGTCTTCGATATACCAGGTCGCCAGCAGGCCGATTAGCACAACCGCCAGAATGAAAATCATGTCTCCCATGGGTTCCTCCTTCCCGGCCCTTGCGGGCCGGTGATTCATTGATTACCGGATGACGCAAGCCGGGGCGGGCCTATGCGCGGTCGTCGCGGCGTAGCCGTAGCTGTAGGCGGCGCCGCTCGAGGCGACATACCACACATTGGTGGCATTGCCGCGACTGGCTGAACGCATCCACCACCAATCGCCGATCTGACGTGCGTCATTTTCCCCGAAGAACGGGTACGCTTTGCCCTCTTCCTCGCTCCAGTCACGATCCGGCGCGAAACCGACCTCGCATGCGCTGAGGAGCCACAGCTTGTCATCGGTCTCGATGGCCTCGCCGCCGAACTTATCGCTGGCCAGCGTGATCTTCTTCACCGAGCTGATCGCGTCCGCGTCTTCCGGCTTCAGCATCGCCAGCGCCGGGCCGTTCAGCCATGCCCGCAGCGTGCAGTCCTTCCACAGGTTACGTCCATAGGGATAGTTCGGCTGGCTTACGTCGAACTGCCTGTCCTCAAAACCGCTCACGCACCATAGCGTCAGGCTGTTCTCGCCGTCGCGGTTTTTCCCGATCACTACCCAGCAGCCGATCCAGTCACCGGCGCGGTTTTCCGTCCAGATCTCGTCGCCGACCTGGAAGGTGTCAATCAGCCCGGCCCGGATGATCTTCTGTACGTCGGCCAGACCCATGCAGAACTTACTGTGCTCCGGCGTCAGGAACTTGCTGTCCTCGTCGTCTTCGTTCTCCAGCAGCGACTCCAGCTCTTCCTTCATGCCCTCCAGCTTTTCTCTCAATTCCTGATTCATAATTGCCTCCTTATGGTTCCATCCCGGCCTTGGACAGGGCGGTCAGGTACTCGTCCATCTTGCTGGCCAGCTCATGGGCCAGCGTCCCGATGCGGATCTGCGCCACCGCATCGCTGTCAGCGTCTTCTCGCCGGATATACAGCGGCACGCTCGGCAGCATCTCCCCGGTGACCGGATCCCGCATCGCAGTCACGCCGATCTGCACGTACTTCTTGCTCTTGCTCATTTTCCAGCCTTCCTCTCGCTCTTGTTCCGCTTCCGAAAGAAGTCCGGGTTTGTGCAGGTGGCGAAATGGCTGATGTAGCCGATATGCTGGTCCTTGTCCTCGGGCTTAGGATCCACGCCCCGCATGGTGCCGCCGTCCGGCAGCACATACAGGTTCTTCCCGGCCAGATCGGGAATGAAGCGCACCGCCTCCGCGTCCACCGGCGTTGTCTTGCCCTTCAGCGTTTTCAGGAACATGATCGGTTTGCCACAGGCGCGGCAAGTTGTCTCTTTGTTCATGGTTGCCTCCTTAAAAAGTAGCCTTTAGGACACTTCTGCCGCAAAAAAAACAGCGAAAACGTCGTCCTTCGTCATTCCGAGCGCCTGCGCGATCTTGGCGATCTCGCCCTGGGTGAACTCCACCTTTCCGGCTATCTTCCGGTAAAAACTGGACTCATTGATTCCGGTTTTCTCGCAAAGCGTCTTTGCGGTCACCCCGGAAAGCACCATCCGTGCCTTCAGCTCGTTCGCGTTCATTTTTTCACCTCCTCCCTGATCGTTGCCAGCGCCCACTCTACGGCCTGACCGTCCTCCGAGAATTCTGCCGGGCATTCCTGCAGCAGCGCCAGTTCCTCCTCGCCGTCCAGCGGAAGCCGCTCATAGATTGCCACTGCATACTTGCCATGCAGCCACTTCAGCGCGATCACCTGCCCATGGAAGTCCAACAGCCTGTACTGCTGTACCTGCAGGTCCTCCTCAAGCGCCCGCTTCCTGAATCCAAAACTTGCCATGTTGTCCTCCTTTCAGATGTACGTCCTGACATACATCGGTACCGGCAGCCCGCCGCCGACCGTCTTTTCCACGAAACCGCATACCACCTGTGGATAGTGCTCCCGCTTGTATTCGATCTCTTCCACGGCCTGCTTCAGGCTGAGAAAAGCGTCCGAATTGGAGCATCGCCACACGCCGGTTTCATCCGAGATGATGCACGTTGTCCAGAAAAGCTCGGTCATAGCATCTCCCATAAGCGTCCTCCTTTCTGCCTGCCTCGTCAGTGACCGGGAAGCGCCCCGGCCAGACCGCCTCGCGGCGGTTTCGGCTTATCTGCTCTGAACAATGGTCAGCTGGTACTCGGTTCCGTCGGGCAGCCGGAGCACCAGACCTTTATTATACGTCATCACACCATCCTCCTCGAAGGTGGCCACGCAGATGTTCTCCCAGCACATCTCTTCTGGGTCGGCTTCGCCGCGGATCAGCGCGGCCAGACCGTTCTGCAGGGTTTCCTCGGTAAACTCGTTCTCTTCTTCATAATCGTACATCTTCGCTTCCTCCTTATCCCATGACGTCCAACAGTTCAAACTTGGTGTTCAGATCGATCTCGAAAGCCATCCACAGGAAGTCCACTGCGCCGTGGTACTCTTCGCTCCCAGTTTCAAAGTAGCCATAAAGCATGTTTCCGAGCGCCTGCTGCTGATTCATCGTCAGGCAGTCGTGCCGCGTGCAGATGTCATTGATGGCCTTGGAGCATTCTTCACGGTTCATCATTTTTGATTTCCTCCTTTTTGCCGGTGTCCTTTAGGACACCCCTATCTTAACTCTAAAAAGACACCCCGTCAAGCGTTTTTGCAAATTTTCTTGCTTTTACGACACTTTTATTTTATAATCGCAAGTGGGAGGTATACCGCCATGACAGACATCGGAACCTTGATCAAGAACCGTCGACAGCAGCTTGGCCTGACATTGGAGCAGGTCGGTGATCGCTGCGGGGTTGGCAAGTCCACCGTGCGCAAGTGGGAGCAGGGTATGATCCGCAACATGGGCCGCGACAAGATATCCATGCTGGCCAAAGTGCTCCGAATGGATCCGGTTGACCTGATCGATTTGGAGCCGGATCAGTCCAGCACGCTAACTATGGAAGAGCTCGCGCTGGTGGCCGCTTACCGCGCCGCCGATGACCGCGCCCGCGAGGACGCAATGAACACCCTGAAACAACATCCGCGTAAATAAGGAGGAAACACCATGAAGAAGATTCTCGTGCTGATTCTTGCTCTGCTCCTCGCGCTGCCTGCCGGGTGCCTCGCTGGCGAAGTGACCTGGCAGGAATACGCCGATTCTCTCGAACCGGAGGCGCTCCGAAACCTTGCGGTTTTCTTCCAGACTCAATACATCGCCCGCGTTGGTGGCGCTGACGGCTTCGATGTTCCCGCCGGGATTTACATAGTAGGTACAGACTTCCCAATCGGTTCGTTCTCCCTGGAGATGGCCACGAACAGCGTCGCAGAGGTTATCCTCTATAAAGACATCGAAACGTACCGCGGAGATTTCCCGCTGCCGATATTTGATCAGATCATGAATGAAGTCCTCGGTGTCACCGCCGTCAGTCCGATACATCTGGCCGCCGGAAACGTTCTGGTGATTGAAGGCCACGTAACAGCCAAACCCTTTCTCGGGCTTGGCAATTAGCCGGAGGTACTCCCATGCCCACCACAGTCAACGCCGTAATCTATGCCCGGTATTCCTCCCATTCCCAAACTGAGCAATCCATCGAAGGGCAGCTCCATGACGGCTACGCCTACGCGGAGCGCAACGGCTACCGCGTGATCGGCGAGTACATCGACCGCGCCCTGACCGGCACAAAGGACGCCCGGCCAGACTTCCAGCGCATGATCAAAGATGCCGAAAAGCGGCAGTTTCAGGTCGTGATTGTTTGGAAGCTGGACCGCTTCGCCAGGAATCGCTACGATTCCGCGTTTTACAAAGCAAAACTCAAGAAGTACGGCATCCGGGTGGTCTCTGTCATGGAGAACATCCCCGAAACGCCGGAAGGGATCATCCTCGAGGGACTCCTCGAATCCATGGCCGAATACTACAGCGCGAACCTCTCCGAGAACATCCGCCGCGGCCAGCAGGAGTCCATCAAAAAGGGATGGTTCTGCGGTGGCGCGATTCCATACGGCTACCTCGTCCAGGATCACCGCCTCGTGGAGGATGAGCGCACGTCCCCGGTGATAAAAGAGCTCTATCGCCGCTACGCTGACGGTGATTCACTCGCGGATATCGCCCGCGACCTGAACGCCCGCGGCTACCGCACCCGGCGCGGCCATGAGTTCTGCGTCTCCACCTTCGACAACATGATGCCGAATCCGGCGTACATTGGCCGCTACACCTATGCCGGGACCGTCGTCCCGGAGCTGGCCGTCCCGCTGATCGATCAGGAAACCTATGACCGCTGCGTTCAGCGCCGCATGGCCAACCGCCGCGCTCCGGCTGCCAACCGCTCCACGGCGGACTATCTTCTGCAGGGGAAACTCTTCTGCGGCCACTGCGGCAGCCTCATGTGCGGGGATGCCGGTACCAGCAAGACCGGCGTCCGCCACCTGTATTATTCCTGCTCTGCCCGGAAGCATCGCAAGAGCAACTGCAAAAAGAAATCTGAAAAGAAGGACTTCATAGAATGGTACGTCTGCGAACAGACCGTGCTCTACATCCTCGATCCCGAAAGAATGGACTTCATCGCCGGGACCGTGGTGGACGTTTACAACAGCGACATCGATAACGAAAAGGTAAACACCCTACAGCGCACGGTGAAGCGCCTGAACGATGAGCTTAATCTGTTGGTGGATCGCCTGGCCACCGTGCCGCAATCTGCCGTCCCGCGGATCACCGAACGCATGGCCCTCCTGGAAGCCCAGCGCATCGATGCGGAAACCGACCTCTCCAAGCTGAAGATCCAGCAGCGTATCCGCATAACAAAAAAAGAGGTCACCGCCTGGCTCTCTACCTTCCAGAACGGTGACCTAATGGATCCGGCCTTCCGGCTGCGGATCATTGAAACCTTCGTCAACTCCGTCTACCTTTACGATGACAAGATCGTGATCTTCTTCAATATCCAGGGCGGCCAGGAAACCGCCGCCTTTGATCCGCTCGACGAACTCGACGAGCTGGATGAAGAAAACCCCTCCGCGGTCGAGGGTTCGACTTTGGAGGGGAATGGTGGAGCATTCCCGGTCAAAGTCGAACACCACAAATACCTGGTATTCGTTCACGGGATGCTTGGGCTGTACATAAAACGCTGAAAAGCGTACACAAAACGCCAAAAACGTACAAAAACCGGTCCAAACGTACCACGGGCCGGTTATTTGTGCATTTTACTCGTCGTACTCGTCAGCGGGCTCCAGTGCGCCCTGCAGCTTTCGGAACGTGATCTCATAGGCTCCCATGGCGGCCAGCGCCACGATCACCGCATTGATGGCGGTCAGCAGCGCGTTGTTCAGATTCAGCCCCACGGTGAACGCCGTCGCCAGCAGCAGTATAACCAGCGCGATCACATACACCCATATCCGCGTCGGGATCTTCCAAACCTTGTCCAGCGGCAGCTTCAGCAGCTGCACGATCAGCAGAGTGGCCAACGTTGCCCCGGCAATGGTGGCCAGGTACTCCCAGCTGAACGGCTCGGTGGGAAGTTCGCCTTCCGCAAGGGCAACGGAGCACGTCAGCAGCATGGCCAGCAGCGCGGTCACCAGACAAAGAATCAGCTTCTTCATGGTTTTATCCTCCTTTAATTTTGATGGTTTACAGGCACAAGCGGCAGCGCACGCATCGCATTATATGCGTCGGTTACGCTGCCGTTCCCGCCCAAGCCGTGATAGGCTTCGTACATCGCAGTGATTGTATCCCGGATGGCCTCCTCGCAATACCCGTCGATGGCGGCCTGTTTGCAGTCCGCGAGGATCTGCCGCCGCAGCAGGCTCTTCATGCCATTCTTCAGGGCTTCCGTTTCGGCCTTAGCCTGGGCCTCCAGCGCCTCGCGGGCCAGTCGTTCCTTTTTGATCTTCGCATAAAGATGCTTGATCAGGAAACTCAGCAAGGCCAGCACGGCTCCGAAAGCCCACTCAACCCAATACTTCACAATCCACTCCGGCATTTTACTCACCTCCCTCCTCAGCCATGGTCGACGCCGGGTAGGCAGCGCAAAGCCTGGTCGCCTGCGCCAGGTCCAGGCGCGGAATCGTGACGGCGTACAGCTTGTCGCTGGGTTCCGGCGTCGGTTCCGGTTCCGGCTGCGGGGCCGGTGCGCTCTGCAGGGCTGTCCAGGTGGCCGGTCCGCAGATGCCGTCCACGGTCAGGCCGCGATCAGACTGGAAGCGTTCAACCGCCGCCTTGGTGGCCTTTCCGAAATCGCCGTCATTCCCGCACGGGCCGAGATCATAGCCCAGCCCCGCCAGCAGCGTCTGCATCTCCACCACGTACTGCCCCTTATCTCCGCGCCGCAGGGTGGGCTTTCTGTCCGGCATCACGCTGCCGTCAAGGCCCTTCGGGACCGCGTAGTGCGTCCAGCCCTTGTCGGTGATCTTGCCGGTTTTGACGGTGCCGCTGCAGTGGATGATCTGTCCGCCGCCGATATACAGCCCGGTGTGCTCCTTGGTGCCGTTGTTATCCTTAAATACGCAGCACACGCGGTCGACGGGCATGTCCGCGATCTTCCCGCGGGCGTCCCAGTTGCTGGTGTCGTTGTACTGCGAGGTCGCGCCAGCACCCATGATCTTGATGCCTACCTGCAGCAGCACCCAGTAGGTGAAGCCGCGGCAATCATACATCCGGCAGCCGGATCCCCACGTGCAGCCCTTGCACGTGTCCCGCTTCCCGTTCAGCACCTGACACTTGCTGACGATGGTGGGATGATCCGCCCTGGCTCTTGATTTCCGGTTGCTGGGCGTACATACCGCGCCCCGCGCTCCGAACACATACGGCCAGCCCAGGCATGCCTCCGCGATCAGCACGGCGGTCTCGCTCTTGCTCTTCCCGGCAGCTGCCCAGTCAAGGATCAGCTGATCCACTTCCTTGTAGGTCTTCATTGGAATCACCTCCTCCTTTTCAGTAATCGCCAGGGCCATGCGTCCCCGAAACGCGCCTGCCGCACTTTGCGCTCCGGCGGCTCACGGTCCAGGCAGGTTGGGCATGCCTGCATCCCCTCCGGGATGATCGCTCCGCAGCATACGCAGCGATTATCGTCCGCGCCGATCATCTCCCGAATCCGGCCCGGCACCTCGAACTCGTCGCTCTCCAGCTGGCCGTCCTCGGTTTCGATGCCGTGCATTGTCAGCAAAACAGACTGCCGCCGGATGATCCCGGCGGCATCGTTCAGCAGATTGCAGAGGTCAAGATTGATGCTGCTCATTCCTCGTACACCTCGCCGGTGATCTCCTCAAACTCGGCAGGCGTGATCTTTCCCTTTTCCACGGCGTCCCGCACCCAGCCAATCGGCCAGGTGCCCTCGTCATAGAACTTTTTGATCTTCTTGAACATCTTGCTATGCATCGTCCTCGTCCTCCTCGCCTTCGGGCTCTTCGGATTCTCCCTCGTCTTCATCCAGATCCACGTCGGCCATCATGGCCACGTATTCGATGGTGGCCGCGTTCTTCGCCTGCTGCGCCATCGCGTTCTCGATTTCGGCTTTCTCACCCAGGGTCATGCCGATGCGGTTCACTTTCATGGGGCCTCTTCTCCTTTCCAAAGATCACGGTAGTATTTGTCCATCCGCTGCAGCAGATGGTAGCTGTTGCCCTTGCTGGCGTGGTTACGCCACGCCGCGTAGGCCATGTCCACGTTCTCCCGCGGGATCCCGCCCGCCTTGGACTTCCTCACAAGCCGGAACAGCTTCTTCCTCTGGGCCTTCACCCTTTCCGGGTTCAGCTGCAAAAGCACCTTGCCTGTTTCCGTCAGGGAATACCGGAAGCCCAGGAACATGATGCCTTCCGAAAGCGGGAACAGGCGCGTCTTCTTTGGATTCACCTCGAAACCAATCGCGGCCAGACGTTCGACGATCTCCGCGTAGCATTTCCGCAGGAAGTCCCGGTCTTCATGGATCAGGATCAGATCGTCCATATAGCGGATGTAGTGGTGCACCCGCAGCCGTTCCTTGATGAAATGATCCAGGTCATTCAGCACCGAAATCCCTGCGATCTGCACAAGCTGGCTTCCAGGATTATATCCACGGTCGCCACCGTACTGTCCGCGGAGGATTTCACGCACCCGCTCAAACGCCCACGGCGGCAACTTCTTCTGGAAAGCCGCCTCGGCTACGTCGTGCCGCATGTTCGGGTAATAGCCGTGGATATCGAACTGCGCCACATAGCCCGCCGTGCCGTGCTTCCGGTAATGCTCCCGAAGGAACTGCTTCATCCGGTCGCGTGCCGCGTCGGTTCCCTTGCCCTTCTGGCAGGCGAAGTTGTCATAGATAAAGCTCCTGGTCATCGCGGGATAAACAACATTGTCGTTCAGGCTCCTTTGATACACCCGGTCGCGGAAAGCCACGGAAGCGATCTCGCGCCGCTTGGGGTAGTTGATGATGAAGTGCTTAGTGGGGCTGGCTTTATAGGTACCGTCGTGCAGTTCCCTGCACAGCCGCGCCGTCCGTTCGATACCGCGGTGGTAGAACGCCGCAACGCTATCCTTCCAGACAACGCCCTTCTTGCATTTCATCATGGAGCAATACAGCGCGTCGAAACCGATCACGCATTCTTGGTCGTTAAACTCCATCTGAAAATCTCCTATGCTGATAGCACCAACCGGCCCGCAGGTCGTGGGCGTCATAGTCGTATTGTTCGCCTTTCGGCAGGGTTTCGGCTCCTTGCATGCATTAGCGGCCAGCGGAAGCACGGCCTGTAGCCATGCGCATATCCGCTCGGCATCATGCAATCCGGGGCGGGCCTATTCGCGTTCGTCGCGTTGTTGTTGTTGGCGTTGCCGCTCGAGTTGACATTCCACACATTGTTGGCATTGCCGCGATTGGCTGAACGCAAGCGCACGTTCTGGGCTTACAGCCTACGCCCTATGGAAAACGGCCTCAGCATTCCGGCTTCAGCCGCTTCACATCAGTATCATGCCATCCTCTGATCAGGTTCCTGGTTTTTACCACAAGCCCCTGCCAATAGACCTTTCTCTTGCTGGCCATATGGAACAGCGGCTTGCAAACCTCGATCATGGCATACAGGTCGTTGCAGAGATCCGCCGCTTTGTCCTGCGCCTTCATTCTATCCTCATACCGGCTCTGGCAGGTCACCTTGATATTATTGGCCCGCCAGCAGAGCGCGTGAATTTCAATCGCGTACCTCCGCAGCAGCGCGATCACGTCCGCGTGCGCCTGGTCAAAATGCTTCGGGTTGCCGGTGATCTGCAGGGTATAGACGCATAACTGGCGGGCTACGGTGTTTACTTCCAGCTCGCCGGTGTCGCGTTTCGGGACGGG
>ODAJ014787636.1_pt1 | contig 11892 bp, 9 predicted proteins | sample 1539241 | NCBI WGS metagenome assembly ODAJ01 (sample SAMN02144231, study PRJEB22623) | gut metagenome | biome: sheep rumen | host: Ovis aries | place: New Zealand | reverse complement strand
ATGTCCTTGTCTTTAAGAGCAAGCTCTTCAGCCAACGCCATATCTCTTATCACATCCACTATCGTGGTTACAAGCCCTCGAAAGAAAAACACCGCCTTTGGCGGAAAAACCGTTCACTATTGACCATTCACTATTGACCATTAAGCGCTGAACTTTAAACCTCTGCTTGCGAAACTCAATTTTCAATTCTTCGCTCGGCGCTTGCGACGCTTTTACAAAGCGAAGCGACTAAAAGAATTTTCAATAGCATAAGGTTTTGGTTCTTAAATCTAACCACCGAAACAGTATCGTGCAACTATCGTGTAACCTCCGTGTAACTATCGTGTAACCTCCGTGCAACCTCCGTGCAACCTTTCTCTAAAAGAAACTAAAGTAAAAGATATTTTCGGACCACCAGTAAAAACCTGTGTCAATCAGCAGATTATTTCTTAGACAAAAACAAAGAACAACCCCACTCCAATAGTATAAGTCTTTACAGACTATCGCAGCACTTCAAGTTCCAAATCCTTTATAAACAAGTTTATAAGTCCTTGTTCCTTGAACTCCTACACCTGCCTACGTCAGGTTATACTATTGTCGCGGAAAAACCCTGCTTCGCAGAAAAACCTTATGTTGTTGAATATTGAGAATTGAAAATTGGACATCGCAAGCAGAGGCATTCTTTCGAGGTCTTATAGCCATGAAGTGGATGTGATAAGAGATATGGCGTTGGCTGAAGAGCCTGCTCTTAAAGACAAGGACATAACACTTAGCACATAAGGCTCTGAAAGAGCTGCAAGACCGAAGAAAGGGTTTTTGGGGTTTTTGTGAAAATTATAAACACAGAGTTTTGCAGGTGACCCATATTTTCTTCATAATTTTTAATGCCGAACTCTATCAAGACTCAATCAGAAGTCAATCAAGACCATATCAGAAGCCTATCAAAGCCCTATCTGTTTTCTATCAAAGCTCTATCTGATGTCTATCAGGACGATAGAGAAATGATAGAGAAATAATAGTCCTTAATTCTTATAATGCTATCATTTACGCGACTTTCGCAAGTTTATCTTGCTTAGTCTTAGAGGTAAGGGAAGAGAAGTTAAGAATTAAGAATTAAGAATTAAGAATTAAGAGTTAAGAAAATTATAAAGAAAGGTCACCAAACTGGCTATTGTCGCTAAACCAACAGTTCTGCTCCTCAGCCCATTTACGTAGTCTTACCAGTTGGACTGACTTGCAAGACGTTGTTCCCGCAAGAGTCTTAATCTCCTCAAGGACTCTTCGCGCGATTTCGGATGCTGCATCCAAAATGTCACTTTCGCTATCTTGATAGCATTCACCTTTTTGTGATATTCGTTCAGAATAATCTCCATCCATTGATAATTTTTTTGTTTTGCAAAACTTTTCCGCTTGCAAAATTACAACTATTTTCCAAACTAACAAAGAAAATCGTAATATTTTTCAAAAAATAAGTTTAGTAACATTTATAGTATTATAATAATGAATATACGCGGTTGTTTCATTCAGATTCCTTATAAAACTGCCATAAACGAGACCAAACGCAGCAGTTTTGATGCTCAAACCATAACAAATCAGCATATAATCAAGTTGATTTCATTGGCATGAACACATAGCAAAAGCGCGGAACAAACGTTAAAAAAAAATAAAACCAACCGTTACTTCGTAGTATCAGGCAACAATTTCAAATTTAATTTTATACCTTTGGCGAAGATTTCGCACAATGCGATTTACGATAGTTTCTTTACTAACTAAAAAAACATAATCTACTAATGAGAAATCTTAAGACATTCATGGCATGCGCTGCTTTTGCAGCTTTAGCCTCAGCTTGTTGTGACAAGAGTTGTCAAACATCACAGTTAAAGTCAGGTCTTGACCCTGCTGCCTTTGATACTACCATCAACGGCAAGCAAGTAAAGCTCTTTACCCTTACCAATGCCAATGGTATGGAGGTATGTATTACCAACTATGGCGGTCGTGTGGTATCGCTGGTAGTTCCTGACAAGGACGGCAATCCTACAGACGTTGTACTTGGTTATGACAACATTGCAGAATATGCCGACACGCTGAACTCTCCAAGTGACTACGGTTCTTCTGTAGGTCGTTATGCAAATCGTATCAATGGTGGTAAGTTTACGCTCAACGGCACAGAGTATCAACTGAAACAAAACGATGGTGCCAACTGTCTGCACGGCGGCGGCACATCAGGTTGGATGAACCAAGTGTATGATGCGGAGCAGGTTGACAGCTCTACCCTGAAGCTTACCATCACAGCACAGGACGGCGAGAACGGTTTCCCAGGAACAGTTACGGCAATAACCACCTACAAGGTGACATCCGACAACACTCTCGACATCACTTGGGAGGCTACCACAGACAAGGAAACTATCATCAACCAGACTAACCACAACTACTACAACCTTAACGGCAACTTCAACGAGGTTGGAACAGACATGATACTGTATCTGAATGCTGACAATTTCACTCCTTCAGATGCCAACTACATCCCAACAGGCGAGATTAAGCCCGTTAAGGACACTCCATTCGACTTTACTACTCCCCACCCTATCAAGGATGCCATCGATGCAGACTTTGACCAGGTTAAGAATGCCAACGGCGGCATTGACCATAACTTCTGCCTGAACACTTACAAGGACGGCAAGGGAGACGACACACAGGTTTGTGCCTCTTTGTATTCTCCTAAGACAGGCATCTTCATGGAAATGTTTACCAACGAGCCTGGCGTACAATGCTATACAGGTAACTTCCAGGGCATCGGCAACGAGCCAAACATTGCTCACAAGGGTGGCAAATACCCTCAGTATGTAAGCGTATGCTTGGAGAGTCAGAAATATCCCGACTCACCAAACAAGAAGAATTGGGTACAGCCTACGTTGAAACCAGGTGAGAAATATTACAGCCACGCTGCATATAAGTTCTCAATTAAATAATGCACAATGCATAATTCATAATTGAATTTCATAATCTAAAACATAAAACTAAAAAAAAATGGACAAAATCCTTCAAGCCTTGAGTAACAATGGTTTTGAGACTATTGATTACCTTGTATTTATTGCTTACATTATCATCCTCGTCAGCCTTGGCATTTTCCTGAGCCGTGGCAAGAAGGGCGAGGAAAAGTCTTCTACCGACTACTTCCTTGCAGGTAACACCCTGACATGGTGGGCTGTCGGTGCTTCACTTATCGCAGCAAACATTTCTGCTGAGCAGTTTATCGGCATGTCCGGCTCTGCCTTCAACAGCGGTATTGCGATGGCTGCATACGAGTTGATGGCAGCAGCAACATTGATTATCGTAGGTAAATTCCTGCTGCCTCTGATGATTGAGAAGAAAGTGTTTACCATTCCGCAGTTCCTGCGCGACCGTTACAACGAAGGTGTGGGTCTGAGTTTCTCTATCTTCTGGCTGTTCCTGTATGTCTTCATCAACCTTACATCAGTAGCATGGCTCGGTGCCCTTGCTATCCAGCAGATTCTCGGTCTTCCGACAGACATGTATATGAATCTTGGCGGCATGCAGGTGGATGCTGTACGTATGACAATCATCCTTATCCTGTTCCTCATTGCCGGTTTGTATTCTATCTATGGAGGTCTTGCTTCTGTAGCATGGACAGACGTTATGCAGGTAACATTCCTCGTAGGTGGCGGTTTGATAACAGCATACGCTGCACTGAGCGTTATCGGCAGCGAGCTGAATATTGACGGTGGTGCCATCGGTGCTTTCTCTGAGATATACTCACATCTGGGAAGCATACCGGGAGACAAACACTTCAACCTCGTCGTAACACGTAATATGGAGATGTACGAGAACATCTACGACGACCCATACTTTGACATTCCAGGTATAGTAGTAGTTGTAGGTGCCCTCTGGCTTACGAACCTCGGTTACTGGGGCTTCAACCAGTACATCATCCAGAAGGGTCTTGCTGCCAAGTCTCTCGACGAAGCAAAGAAAGGTATGATATTCGCAGCATTCCTGAAAATTCTCATCCCATTCATCGTTTGTATCCCAGGCGTCTGTGCTTACTACATCATGAACGGTACTTACAATGGTCAGCCTGTATTTGACCAACTTACACTGTATGGTTCTATAGAGCGTTCTGACGATGCTTATCCATACCTCATCCGTAACTTTACCCCAGTATTCGTGAAGGGTCTCAGCTTTGCCGCCCTCGCTGCTGCCGTAATATCTTCTTTGGCTTCTATGTTCAACAGTACTTCTACCATTTTCACAATGGATATCTACAAGCACTACATCGACAGGAAGGCATCTGAGAAGAAGCTCGTTAACGTAGGTCGTATCACTTCTCTCTGTGCCCTGCTGATGGCTCTCATCGCCGTTTATCCTATCATGGGTGGTGCTGACCAGGCATTCCAGGTTATTCAGGAGTATTCTGGATTCGTATATCCAGGTATTGTTGTTATCTTCGGTCTGGGTCTGCTTTGGAAGCGTGCGAATGGTACAGCTGCCGTTGTCGCTGCAATCGGCACATTCGCATTCTCTATCTTCTTCAAGTTCGCATTGCCAGACGTACCATTCCTGCTCCGCATGGGATATGTATTCATCTGCCTCGTAATACTGTTCTTCGGTATCTCACTGAGTTCAAAGAACACCAAGCCTGCAGAAGAACTGCCAGAGAAGACCAAGCGTACTCTCTTCAAGTGGGCACACATTGCATTAGGCGCTGCTGTCGTATGTCTGGTTCTGGGCAGTCTGAATTTCTTCATCAAGGAATGTCAGCTCTTAGGCTTCGAAGCATTCTTCTTCCTCGCTGCAATGATGTTCTCTATCTACCTGTTCCTCTACAACAATGCAAAGGATACTGTAGAAGACGTTAAGAGCATCGGCGTTGACGTTGCAATATTCAAGACCAACACAGCATTCAATCTTGGTGCTGCCGGCGTAGTTATCATACTTGTACTTCTGTACGCAATACTTTGGTAATATCATGTTAGAAGAACTGAAACAGAAAGTCTTTAAGGCTAATCTCGACCTTGTAAAACAGGGTCTCGTAATATTCACTTGGGGCAATGTCTCTGGCATTGACCGCGAAAAGGGACTTGTAGTAATAAAGCCTTCTGGCGTATCATACGACGAAATGAAGGCAGAGGACATGGTTGTAGTAGATTTGAATACCGGAAAGGTGGTTGAGGGTAACCTCAACCCCTCATCCGACACTCCTACCCACCTCGTTTTATATAAGGCATTCCCAAACATTCAGGGAGTAGTACACACCCACTCTACATACGCTACTGCATTCGCACAGGCAGGACAGGATATACCTAACATCGGTACGACACATGCCGATTATTTCTACAAGGCTATCCCATGCACGCGCGATATGACTAAAGAGGAGGTAGAGGGACAATATGAGTTGGAAACAGGAAACGTCATCGTTGACGAGATACTGAACATCCGCAAGATAAATCCTGACCACACACCAGCCGTATTGGTAAAGAACCACGGTCCTTTCTCTTGGGGTACTTCTCCAGACAATGCAGTATATAACGCAAAGGTTATGGAGCAGTGTGCAAAGATGGCATTCATCAGTTTCTCAGTTAATCCGCTGACAACAATGAATCCTCTGCTCGTAGAGAAGCACTACAACCGCAAGCATGGTCCTAATGCCTACTATGGTCAGCCAGGACAGAAACATTAATTTAATTCATAATTCTTACACCTATTATATAATTGAGAAGGTAAAGAATCTTTATTCAAAAATAATATATTGTAAAACATAAACAATTAAAACAACTATGGCAACATTTGATAAATTAGAGCTTTGGTGGATTACTGGAGCACAGTTACTCTACGGAGGCGAAACAGTAAAAATTGTTGACGGTCACTCAAAGGAGATGGTTGAGGGACTTAACAGCGGCGGCTTAATTCCTATAAAGGTAGTATATAAAGGTACGGCAAACTCTTCTCAGGAAGTAGAGAAAATAATGTTAGAGGCAAACAACGCCCCACAGTGTGCCGGTGTCATCACATGGATGCACACTTTCTCTCCTGCAAAGATGTGGATAAAGGGTCTGCAGCGTCTCAACAAGCCTATGCTGCATTTCCACACACAATATAATGCAGAAATTCCTTGGGACACAATGGACATGGACTTCATGAACCTCAACCAGAGTGCTCATGGCGACATAGAGTTCGGACACATCTGCTCTCGCATGCGCATACCTCGCAAGGTAGTAGTAGGCTACTGGAAGAGCAAGGAAGCTCAGGAGAAAATTGCTATCTGGGCACGTGTAGCTGCTGCTGTTGCAGATGCTCACGACGTACGTTGTCTGATGTTCGGCATGAACATGAACAATGTTGCCGTTACTGATGGCGACCGTGTAGAATTTGAGCAGCGTCTCGGATATCATGTTGACTACTACCCTGTTTCTTCTCTCATGGACTATTTCAAGAGAGTTACTGACGCAGAGGTAGATGCCCTCGTAGAGGAATATAAGAAAGAATATACCATTAAGATTGACGAGTCTGGCGAAGAGGTTTATTGGGAGAAGGTAAGAAATGCCGCAAAGGCAGAAATAGCCCTCCGTCGCGTACTGAAGGACGAGGGTGCCACTGCATTCACCACAAACTTCGACGACCTCGGAGATGCAGACATCGACGATCCAAACTTCTGCGGTTTCGACCAGATTCCTGGTCTCGCTTCACAGCGTCTTATGACAGAGGGTATCGGCTTCGGTGCAGAAGGTGACTGGAAGACATCATGCCTCTATCGCTCACTGTGGGTAATGAACCAGGGACTCTCTAAGGGATGCTCATTCCTTGAGGACTATACCTTGAACTTTGCCGCTGACTGCACCTCAAGCCTGCAGAGCCACATGCTCGAGGTTTGCCCACTTATTGCTACAGACAAGCCAAAGCTGGAAGTACACTTCCTTGGCATCGGCATCCGTAAGCAGCAGACAGCACGTCTCGTATTCACCTCGAAGACAGGTCCTGGCATCAAGGCAACCATCGTTGACCTCGGCAACCGTTTCCGCCTCATCACCAGCGAGGTAGAGTGCATAGAGCCAAAGCCAATGCCTAAGTTGCCTGTAGCTTCTGCTTTGTGGGTACCACAGCCAACATTCGAAATAGGTGCAGGTGCATGGATTCTTGCCGGCGGAACACACCACAGCGCATTCTCTTACGACATTACAGCAGAATACTGGGAAGACTTCGCAGAGATGACAGGTATTGAGTTCATCAACATTGACAAGAACACCACCACATGCGGCTTCAAGCAGCAGCTGCGTAACAACGAGGTGTACTATATGTTGAACAAGGCGCTTAAATAGTTGACAGTTGATAATTGACAGTTGATAATTGACAATTTATTATGAGTGCAAAAGAAACGATACAAGCAGGTAAAGCCATTCTCGGTATAGAGTTTGGCTCTACCCGCATCAAGGCTGTTCTCATCGACGAAGAGAACAAGCCTATAGCACAGGGCAGCCACGAGTGGGAAAACCAACTCGTGGACGGTCTTTGGACATACTCTACAGAAGCCATCTGGTATGGTCTTGAGGACTGTTATGCCGACCTGCGTAAGAATGTCAAGGCTCAGTATGACTGCGAAATAGAGATTCTGGCTTCAATCGGTATCTCTGCCATGATGCACGGCTACATGGCTTTCGGTCCTAACGGCACAGCTTCAAAAGGAGCACCGGCAGGCGAAGAAGAGAAGATTCTCGTACCATTCCGTACATGGCGTAACACCAATACAGGTGCTGCAGCATCCAAGCTCTCCGAACTCTTCAACTACAACATTCCACTACGTTGGAGCATCTCACATCTGTACCAATGCATTCTCGATAACGAGGAGCATGTAAAAGACATTACATACCTCACCACGCTGGCTGGTTATATCCACTGGCGTCTGACAGGTAAGAAGTGTCTCGGCATAGGCGATGCTTCTGGTATGATTCCTGTAGATCCAGAGACAAAGAACTATAACGCCGACATGGTGAAGAAGTTCAATGACCTCGTTGCTGACAAGGGCTTCCCTTGGAAGTTGGAAGACATTCTACCAGAGTGTATCGTTGCTGGTCATCCAGCAGGATTTCTGACAGAACATGGTGCAAGACGCTTGGATATTTCAGGACACTTGAAGCCTGGCTGCCCACTATGTCCTCCAGAGGGTGATGCAGGAACAGGTATGGTAGCTACCAATGCCGTTAAGCAGCGCACAGGTAACGTATCGGCTGGTACTTCAAGTTTCTCAATGATTGTACTTGAGAAAGACCTGTCAAAGCCTTCAGAGATGATTGACATGGTGACAACACCAGACGGTTCTCTCGTAGCTATGGTACACTGTAACAACTGTACCTCTGACATCAACGCATGGGTTAAGTTGTTCAAGGAATACCAAGAACTTCTCGGCATACCTGTCGATATGAATGAAGTATATGGCAAGCTATACAACAATGCCCTGTGCGGTGATGCTGATTGCGGTGGCGTATTGGCATACAACTATATCTCTGGTGAGCCTGTAACTGGTTTGCAGGAAGGACGTCCTCTCGTGGTACGCTCTCCTAACGACAAATTCAATCTTGCCAACTTCATACGCTCTAACCTGTATGCTACCGTTGCCGTCCTGAAACTCGGCAACGACATCCTCTTCAAGGAGGAGAAGGTAAAGGTTGACCGCATCACTGGCCACGGAGGTCTCTTCAAGACAAAAGGTGTTGGACAGCGTATTCTTGCAGCAGCTCTCAACTCCCCTATCTCTGTAATGGAGACAGCAGGAGAAGGTGGTGCATGGGGTATAGCACTCCTTGCCGGATATCTTGTCAACAACAAGGAGAACCTCAACCTTGCCGACTATCTTGAAAAGGTTGTCTTTGGCGGAAATACAGGAGTAGAAATAGCTCCTACCCCAGAAGATGTAGAAGGCTTTAATAAATATATAGAGGTATATAAGGCAGGTCTGGCAATAGAGCAGGCAGCAGTTAATAATAAGAAATAACATATAAAAGCTATGAATGATATCAAAGTATTAAATCACGCAGCTGACAACATCCGTATTCTTGCAGCTGCAGCAGTAGAAAAGGCAAAGTCTGGTCACCCTGGTGGTGCTATGGGCGGTGCTGATTTCATCAATGTTCTTTATTCAGAGTATCTCACATACGACCCAAAGAATCCAGAATGGGTAGGTCGTGACCGTTTCTTCCTTGACCCAGGTCACATGGCTCCAATGCTGTATTCTCAGCTGTGTCTTGCCGGTAAGTTTACACTCGACGAACTGGCACAGCTCCGTCAGTGGGGTTCTCCTACTACCGGTCACCCTGAGTTTGAGATAGCACGTGGCATTGAGAATACTTCTGGTCCTCTCGGACAGGGTCATGTATTCGCTATCGGTGCTGCCATTGCTGCAAAGTTCCTTGCCGCACACACTGGCAACCCTACATTTGCGAAAGAGACAATATATGCTTACATCTCTGATGGCGGCATAGAGGAAGAAATTTCTCAGGGTGGTGCTCGCGTGGCATCTGTCCTCGGACTCGACAACCTCGTAATGTTCTATGACTCCAATGACATCCAGCTCTCTACAGAGACAAAGAATGTCATGAACGAGGATACCGCTGCAAAATATCGTGCCCTCGGATGGGAAGTAATAGAAATCAATGGTAACGATGCAGCCCAGATTCGCAAGGCTATCGAGCAGGCTAAAGCAGTGAAGGGCAAGCCAGCCCTCATCATCGGTAAATGTATCATGGGTAAGGGTGCCCTGAAGGATGATGGTTCTTCTTACGAGGCAAACTGCAAGACTCACGGTGCACCTCTCGGTGGCGAAGCCTTCAAGAATACAGTTAAGAACCTCGGTGGCGACCCAGAGAATCCATTCCAGATTTTCGATGATGTCAAGGAGCTCTATGCTAATCGTGCCAAGGAATTGGAAGGCATCTGCGCAGAGCGTTATGCAGAAGAAAAGGCTTGGGCTGACGCAAACCCAGAGAAGGCTGCACAGCAGGCTGACTGGTTTGCTGGCAAAGCACCAAAGATTGACTGGTCAAAGGTACAGCAGAAGGCTAATGATGCTACACGTTCTGCATCAGCAGCATGTCTGTCAGCACTCGCAGAGCAAGTTCCAAATATGATTTGTGCTTCTGCAGACCTTTCTAACTCTGATAAGACAGACGGCTTCCTAAAGAAGACACACGACCTCACCAAGGACGACTTCTCTGGTGCATTCTTCCAGGCTGGCGTTGCTGAGCTTACAATGGCATGCTGCTGTATCGGTATGGCTCTCCACGGTGGTGTCATCCCTGCTTGCGGAACATTCTTCGTATTCTCTGACTACATGAAGCCAGCAGTCCGTATGGCAGCCCTCATGCGGCTCCCTGTTAAATTCATCTGGACCCACGACGCATTCCGCGTTGGTGAGGACGGACCTACTCACGAGCCTGTAGAGCAGGAGGCACAGATACGTCTGATGGAGAAGTTGCAAAACCATGCAGGCAAGAATTCTGTTCTGGTACTGCGTCCGGCAGATGCCAAGGAGACGACCGTAGCATGGGCTATGGCAATGGAGAACACAGACACTCCTACAGCCCTTATCTTCTCTCGCCAGAACATCAACGACCTGCCAGAAGGCAACGACTACGAAGGTGCTCGCAAGGGTGCTTATATCGTTGCTGGTTCTGATGAAAATCCAGACGTAGTATGTGTAGCATCAGGTTCTGAGGTTTCTACTCTCATCAGCGGTGCAGGACTGCTTCGCAAGGATGGTATCAAGGTACGTGTCGTAAGTGTTCCTTCTGAGGGTCTCTTCCGCAATCAGCCACTTGAGTACCAGCAGAGCGTAGTACCAGCAGGAGCAAAGGTATTCGGCATGACAGCCGGTCTGCCTGTAAACCTGCAAGGCTTCCTCATCGGTGCCGATCCTAAGTCAAAGATTTGGGGTCTGAACAGTTTCGGTTTCTCTGCTCCTTACAAAGTATTGGACGAGAAACTCGGCTACACAGCAGAGAATGTATATAATCAAGTAAAATCAATGCTCTAATTTATAAATATAATGGCAGCAAGTAAAATCATAGGAGTAGCCAGCGACCACGCAGGCTTTCCACTTAAGCAATTCGTTCTCCAATATCTTGAGGAGAAAGGTATAGAATACAAAGACTTCGGAACATACAGTGACCGTCCATGTGACTATCCAGACTTCGCCCACCCTCTTGCAGAGGACATCGAGGCAGGTGTAGTAGGATGCGGCATCGGCATCTGTGGCTCTGGCGAAGGCATGGCAATGACGCTCAACAAACATCATGGAGTGCGTGCCGGTCTATGTTGGAATGTAGAGATAGCACATCTCATACGTCAGCATAACAATGCCAATTGTCTCGTGCTGCCAGGACGCTTCATCACAAACAAAGAAGCAGCAGCCATCATTGATGAATACCTTAAAACTCCATTCGAGGCAGGAAGACATCAATTGCGCATTGACAAAATGTAACAAAAACATTTTCCTATAACAGAAAGCACGGTGCAAATATACGCATCGTGCTTTTTTTGTAAATTTATGCGAATGTATTCCCAGCGTGGGAATCTTTTATTCCCCGTGAGGGAATTTTATGTTCCCAAGGTGGGAAAAATCATGCCTGTAGGGCTTGGCAGACCAGCTTTAACCATAGGCAAACTATTGACCGATAAAGGCGTATTATTGAAAAATAAGTGCCATTTATTGAAAGACCTAACATCGTTTTCCGAAGAAGTCCCTATTTATGGGCAATCCGAGCGTTTTTGATGCCTTAAAAAGGTAACATAAGACCTAACAAAGAGGTAACATAGACCTAACATAAACCTAACATTTATTTTGACTTCACAATATTTATAGGGCTGCATCTGATGTTACCTATCATGTTACCTCTATGTTAGGTC
>ODAJ012133709.1_pt1 | contig 11893 bp, 11 predicted proteins | sample 1539241 | NCBI WGS metagenome assembly ODAJ01 (sample SAMN02144231, study PRJEB22623) | gut metagenome | biome: sheep rumen | host: Ovis aries | place: New Zealand | reverse complement strand
TTAACGACTTCAATCTAAGCATAGCGGCGGGCGAGCACGTCGGGATTGTCGGCATGACTGGCGGCGGTAAAACGACCTTGTGCGAACTGCTCTTGGGCATGTATGACCTCGACAGCGGAAGCATTTCGATTAACGGACGCGACATTAAGACCGTCAAGACTGACAGCCTCCGCCGCGAAGTCGGAATGATTCAGCAAGACACGTTCCTATTCTCGGCGAGCGTCAAAGATAATATCGCTTACGGCAAAGAGGACGCCACCGACGAAGAGATTATCGAAGCGGCGAAGCTTGCAGAGGCTCACGAATTTATTAGCGAACTCCCGAACGGCTATGATACCTTTATTGGCGAACGCGGCGTCAAACTCAGCGGCGGACAGAAACAACGCTTGGCAATAGCAAGAATGTTCCTGCGCAATCCGAAAATTTTAATCCTCGACGAAGCAACCAGCGCACTTGATAACGAAACCGAACGCCAGATTCAAAAGGCAATGCAGAAACTCTCCGAGAACCGCACAACGATAACCGTTGCGCACCGCTTAGCGACCGTCCGCAATTCAAATAGAATTCTCGTCCTTGAACACGGCAATATAACGGAGGAAGGCACTCACGAAGACTTAATGGAACGTCACGGCGTCTATTATAATCTTTCAACGAACGCGGCGGCGGCTTGATTAAAAACTGCATACAAAATATAATTGCTCATCGAAAGGGGGAATGCTCCTTTGGATGAGCAAAATTTTTTTGACACGACAAAAATCTTTAAGGATTTGAATCCCGAACAGCAAGAAGCTGTTAATTGCATCGATGGAGCACTTTTAATAATGGCGGGTGCCGGCTCTGGCAAGACACGAGTCCTAACTTGCCGCATTGCAAATTTAATCGCGCAAGGAATCTTGCCGTGGAATATTTTGGCGATAACCTTCACAAACAAGGCGGCTAATGAAATGAAACACCGCGCAGAAAATTTAATCGGCGAGCCTGCAAGAAATGTTTGGTTGAGTACGTTCCATGCCTTTTGCGCGAAGATACTTCGGCGTGAAATTGAAATTACTGGCAAGTTCGACAGAAACTTTGCCATCTTCAATGCGGGCGATACTAAAAGTCTAGTCAAGCAGTGTGTAGCGGAATTAAATCTGGGCGAGAGTGTTTTTCAGAACGTCCACTTGAAAATTTCGGACTTCAAGAACAATCTGATTGACGTTGAACACTGCAGGGAAGCTATTTCCTACGAGAACCCAGCTCGTCAGAGGAATATTCAAGAGATTTACAAGCTCTATCAAAAGAAGTTGCAGGAGAATAACGCGCTGGACTTCGATGACCTAATCTTTATGATGGTGAAGATTTTTAAAGATTATCCCGACGTGCTGGCGAAGTATCAAGAGCGATTCCAATACATTTCGATTGATGAGTATCAAGACACGAACGTTGCGCAGTATGTTTTAACTAAGCTGTTGGCGGCGAAGTATAAAAATCTTTGCGTAGTCGGCGACGCAGACCAATCAATCTACGGCTGGCGCGGCGCGGATATGCGTAACATTTTGAACTTTGAGCGCGATTATCCCGGCGCACGTGTCATTAAGCTGGAGCAAAATTATCGTTCGACGAAGACAATCTTAAACGCGGCGAACGCGGTTATTCAAAACAACATTGACCGCAAGCCGAAGAATCTTTGGACGCAGAACGAACGCGGCGGTAAAATTATTTTTCTCAGCTGCGATGATGATAGGTTAGAAGCGGCGAACGTTGCAAGAGAGATTCGGCGGCTCGTTGAGCAGGAAAACTTCCTTTACAATGATATTGCATTGCTCTATCGCACGAACGCTCAATCGCGCCTGTTTGAAGAACGATTCATGCAAGAGGGCATACCGTATATCATAATCGGCGGGCTGAAGTTCTACGACCGCAAGGAGATAAAAGACATCGTTGCCTATCTGCACGTTATCGCCAATCCTCGCGACGATTTACACCTAAGACGGATAATCAATGTGCCGGCTCGCGGACTCGGCTTGACGAACGTAGCCAGGCTTGCGGACTTCGCGGCTAGTCAAGGGCTGTCAATCTTTGAAGTCGTCGCCGACGGAAAACTTTTGGCGCAAGTGGATGGACTTAATCAGCGATTCTGCGCGGGCGTCAAGAAGTTCGCGGCAATGATGATGAGCTTTTCGGAGTCGGCAAGGTCTTACACCGTCGATAAGTTGATAGAGCTTGTGCTGAATGAGTCGGGCTATATTGAAATGCTAAGACAAGGAACGGAAGACGGTAAACGCGACGGGCAGTCACGCGAAGAGAACTTGGGGGAGTTCATTGGTAGCGCAAAAGAATTCGTCGAGATTAATCCGAATGCACCGCTTGAAGAGTTTTTAAATCACGTCGCCTTGATAACGGACATCGACACCATCGACGAAAAAGAAGCCCGCGTTAAGCTGATGACAGTACACGCGGCGAAGGGCTTGGAATTCCCCGTGGTGTTCGTCGTGGGCATGGAAGAAGAACTCTTCCCGCACATAAATGCTTTGTATGACGAAGACGACCTTGAGGAGGAGCGGCGCGCTTGTTATGTTGCCCTCACTCGCGCAAAGAAGAAACTTTACCTCACGGCGGCGACTAGGCGAATGTTCTTCGGGCAAATGAAATCTCAAGAAGTCTCGCGCTTCGTCGAAGAAATTCCAGACGCCTTTATTGATTGTCTCGGCAAGCGTGTTAAGCCCGTCAATCAAAAATCTTCGTCGCCCAAATCGGCTTACAGACCGCCGACCGCTTATCGCGCCGCGCAAATGACTGCGCCAGCAAAGAAAGCATCGCCGCCCGTGAATTATCAAGTGGGCGATATTGTTAATCATAAGCTGTGGGGCGCGGGCACGGTCATGGCAGTCAACAACAAGACGATTACAATTTCCTTTGCCAATCCCGAACGCGGCGTTAAAGTCTTGAGCCTCAAGGCGGCTCCGATTAATAAACTTTAGGGGGCGATGACGTGAAGATTGCTCAAGTCAAGGCGGAACTGTTAAGCCTTCGCAAGGAGATACGGCGACACAATCGGAAGTATTACGAGCTTGACGCGCCGGAGATTTCCGATTACGAGTACGATAAATTGATGACGCGGCTTAAAGAGTTGGAGGCGGCTTATCCTGAATTCATCACGCCGACTTCCCCGACGCAAACGGTTGGCGGCAATGCACGTCGCGAGGCGGGCAAGCTCGTCGCTCACGATGTGCCGATGCTTTCCTTGCAAGACGTGTTCAGCCGCGCAGAAGTGGAAGACTTCGTAAACGATACGATTGCGAAGCTCGGCGAAGTTGAATTCGTCGTGGAGGAAAAAATTGACGGCTTGTCATTGGCGTTGCGCTACGAGGACGGGCAACTGGTTCAGGCAATCACACGCGGCGACGGAATTCATCAAGGCGAAGACGTTACGGCAAATGCTCGCGTGATTGATGATGTGGTTCAACAGCTCGTCGACGCGCCGAAATATTTTGAGATACGCGGCGAAGTTTACATGACGCGGAAAGATTTTATCAAGACTAATGAGCGTCAAGAACGGCTCGGCTTGAAGACCTTCGCCAACCCAAGAAACTGCGCGGCGGGCACGTTGCGACAACTCGACAGCAGGATTGTTAAGGAGCGGCGGCTATCAATGTTCGTGTTCAATCTGCAGAAGGTCGAAGGTGTCGAAATTCAAAGCCACGTCGAAGCGTATGACTTCATGACGCGCAACGGCATTAAAATCATTCACGCGTACAAAGTCTGCAGGACGTTCGATGAAGTGTGGCGGGCGATTGAGGAAATCGGCACGCAGCGGACAAGTCTTGACTACGACATTGACGGCGCAGTCGTTAAGGTGAATTCTTTTGCGCAACGTGAAGAACTCGGCGCGACAAGTAAATTTCCGCGCTGGGCAGTGGCTTATAAGTATCCTCCCGATGAGCGTGAGACCGTCTTAAAGAAGATTGAACTAAGCGTCGGGCGCACGGGCAGAATCACGCCGACAGCCGTCTTTGACGCGGTGAGCTTGAACGGTACACGCGTTGAGCGGGCGACCTTGCACAATCAAGACTTCATTGACGAATTGGACGTTCGCATTGGCGATACGATTAAAGTTTATAAGAGCGGCGAAATTATCCCGCGAGTAAGTGGCGTCGTTGTGTCGAAGCGTCCGAAAGATTCTGTGCCGTTCAAATTCCCTGACACCTGTCCGGCTTGCAATCACAAGTTGGAGCGTGAAAGCGTCGATTATCGTTGTGTTAATCCGAATTGCCCCGCGCAGTTGGAAAATCATTTGCTGAACTTCGTCGGGCGCAATGCAATGGACATTCACGGGCTTGGCGAAACTTCTATTCCGAAACTCATTGCCGAAGGTTTCATTAAGACTGTTGCTGACGTGTACAAATTGTGCGCCCGTCGTGAAGAATTGCTTGCCAAGAAAATTTTCGGGCTGGCGAAGAATACGGATAAGATTTTGTCGGCGATAGAGGAGAGCAAAAAGAATTCGCCCGCCAAGTTGCTGACGGGCTTAGGGATATTCGGCGTGGGGAGCGCGGCGGCTCGTGACTTGGTTCAACACTTCGGCGGGCTTAACGAATTGTCTAAGGCGTCAATCGAAGAACTGCAAGCCGTGCCCGACATCGGCGAAGTCACTGCGCGGCGCATAAAAGAATTCTTCGACGAGGCGGACAATATTAAAATGATGGCGGAGCTTGAAGCCGCTGGATTAACAATGGCGGCGGATAAAAAAGTTTTGGTTGAAGGCTCGCCGATAGCGGGCAAAAGTTTTGTGCTCACTGGCAAGCTTGAGAAGTTCACACGCGACGCGGCAAGCAAACTCATCATGGAACGCGGCGGACGAGTCTTGAGCAGTGTAAGCAAGAATACTGATTACGTCATCGCGGGCGACAAGGCAGGCAGTAAGCTTTCCAAGGCGATTGAACTCGGCATTACAATTCTAAGCGAAGACGACTTCAAGAACCTTTTGAGCTAAAAGAAAACCGCGCAGAGTTCTCCACGCGGTCTAGACTAACCACCTCGGTTTATTCGGGGCGGTTTTTTTATTGATTCTTAGTCAGTTGCTTATAAATGTAATCGGCAAGCCCGATGCCGCCGCCTTCCGCGGCTTTTTTAGTAATCTCTTCGTTGTACATGTCGCGATAAATTTCCATTGCGTTATTGTCGCCGAAAAGTTCGTTCTTCGGGACGGTCTTCCACATCTCGGTATACAACATCTTTAGAAGAAGCCCTTCAAGCTGAACGCTTGCATCCCGAATTTCCTTGTTGCGTTGAGCAACTTCCGAATCGGTCATCGTCTTAATACTTTTTGATTCTAGCTTATCGGTCGCCGCTTTGAGTTGTTCCTTAAAGCTCGATTCATCTTGTAGCATTTGAGCACCCTGCGCGCCCGTGTTCGTTCCAGTCATCTGCGGCAATAGATAGGAGCCGTCAATCCTCATACCAATCCCTCCTAAGCTTGAAGCTTGACCCAGCTGTCGCGATTGCGTCAGCGGCTTAGTCGGAGCTTGTGCCCGCGACGGTTGCGAACGTTCACCAGTTCACGTCCGCCGCTTGCGCATTGCTATATTCTACCTTAAATAATTTCAAGTACTGCGTGAATTGCGCCCGCCGCCTTCATCGCCTGCAAGATAGAAATACAATCGCGGGGCGTGGCACCAACGGCATTAAGTGCGCCGATAACGTCACTGACGCTGGTCGTTGCCGGCAAGACAACCGAACTTGACATTTCCTCGCGGGCGTTCGTCTCAACGTTGCGGACAACCATCGACGTTCCATAGGAGAAAGGCGACGGCTGATAAGCATTGTCCTCGCGCTGAATCCTAATCGACAAGCCGCCCTGAGTTATCGCGCACTCGTCGACGTGCACATTGCCGCCCATTACGATTGTTCCTGTGCGCTCGTTGACGACGACTTTAGCAATGGTATCGGGCACAACGGGCAATTCTTCAATCGAAGCGACGAACTCCACGACGTTAGAACGGAAGTAGCCTGGAATGTTTATGTCAATGCGACCGGGATTAGCCGCGTGTGCGACGTTGCCATAAGCGGCGTTGATTGAATTGGTGATTCGGGCGGCGGTCGTGAAGTCGGCACTTGCTAAGCTCAAGGAAAGTTGTCCGTTCTTGCCGAGTTCGTCTTCAAGTGTGCGTTCAACGATTGCTCCGTTGGGAATGTTGCCCGCCGTCGGGAAATTCTTTTGCGCACGATTATTTCCTCTGCCCGCGACAAAACCGCCCGTCGAGACAGAACCTTGCGCCACCGCGTAAACGTCGCCATTTGCCGCGCGAAGTGGTGTTTGCAAGAGCACGCCGCCTTGAATGCTATCCGCGTCGCCCATTGAGCTTACGACAACATCAATCGTATCGCCCTCGCGCACGAACGGCGGAAGCGTAGCTGTAACCATGACTGCCGCCACGTTATCCGAATCCAAATCGGAGGCTTGAACTGTTATTCCGAAACTCCTTAGCAAGGACACCGTTGATTGAATCATCTGGCGCGTATCATCTGAATCACCCGTGCCCGGCAAGCCCACGACTAATCCGTAGCCCATTAGCTGGTTGTTGCGCACGCCTTGAACTTTGGCGATGTCTTTTATCCGCGTGACTGATGATTCAGCTAAAACCGTCGAAGTCATCAATAGCAGGCAAGCCAACAGCGTCGCGAGTGTAAAAATTTTTTTCATGACCTCACCTCGTTGATTAAAAGAGGAAGTTGAAAATTTGCGTCAAGATGCCCTGACGTTGTTTGGCGTTCAAAGGTCCTTTGCCGTCGAATTTTATTGACGCGTCGGCGACTTTCGTTGAAGGTACGGTATTATTCATTGTCACGTCGTCGCGGCGAATCGTTCCGCGCAAGGTGATTTTATGTTCGTCGCGGTTTTGCCAAATGGACTGCACGCCCTCGACAATCATATTGTCATTGGGCAGGACTTCGACGACAGTAACTGTTATTTGCCCGCTATAACGATTGGTATCGGTTGCGCTGCCGTCGGCTTGGAAGGAGTCGCCGCCGCTCGCCGAGAACGCTTTAATAAAATCAAAAATGCCCGTGCCTGTCCCAACGTTAATTGAACCCGATTTGGAATTGTTGCGGGACTTAGAAGCGGTCTGCGTCGTTGATTCGTTAATGACTATCGTCAATATGTCGCCGACGTTGCGGGCTTTCTTGTCGGCGTATAGGCTTATCGTTCCGTTGTCTGCCCAAAGCGATTTTGCCTCAACTGCGCCGCCGCCGATTACAAATGCCGCAATTAGAATTGCCGTGAGAATTTTTTTTATCATCTACATTGTCACCTCCACCGTGTTAGCGTCAATTACTCGCGCCGTTAATATTTTATCTGAGGTCTCGTTCTTAACTTTAATTAGTTCACCTATGCGCCCGCGTGTCATGACAATTCCTTTGGCAGAAGCCCTTATCCCGTTATAATTCAAGATGATATTTACGCGTTGCCCAGAGCTTACGACGACGGGTTGTTGAAAGTAACTTTTCGTCACGGGCGAACCGCCGCGAATGTATCTATGCGGCACCAGTCCGACGACTTCGCTAACGTCCTTGACATATTCGTTGCGCCCGTCAATGACAACCTCTGCAACGTGAAAGTCTTCCGCCGTCACGGGAACTTCAATTCGCAGGTCGTGATTGGCGACGATAACCGAATCATAAACTTTAATTCGCGCCGTGAAACTTAGCGTTCGACAAAGCCGCCCATTTACAAGAATTTGCACACGTACCGGCGTTAAGCTCAAGTAACTTATCGGCACGGGTAGTACTGTTTTAATATCGACGACACCTTCGGGCAACTTTACGTCATTGGCGCGTTGCGTTAAAGATATTTCATGCCGCCGAGTTTCTCCGCGTTTGTCGAGGGATTGTTCCAAGGCGTCAAGGGCAACGGTTTCAATCTCCGCGCCCGTTATCGTAAATGCAAAAGTTCGCGCCGTCAAGCTCATCATCAAGAGCAACGCCGCGATAAATAAGACCTTCTTCATGTTAAATTAGCGTTTCATTTGGTTAGCAATCTCAAGCATTGAATCGCTCGTCGTGACTGCCTTTGAATTGGATTCGTAAGCGCGTTGGGAGACAATCATGTTGACCATTTCTTCAACGATTTGCACGCCCGACATCTCCAAAGTATTTTGTGCAAGGACGCCCGCGCCGTCTTGACCTGGTTCGCTTTCAATCGGCGCACCCGATGCGGCTGTTTCTAAGAAGAAATTTCTGCCGTAAGCGTAAAGCCCTTCAGGATTGACGAAGCGGACAAGATTTATCTGACCAATTTCAGTTTGCTCGCCGCCCGCTGGTGTATCGGAGACGCGCCCATCGGAGCTGATAACTAAACTGCTTATCGGAGCGTTTTCATCAAGCGTAATGTTCGGGATAAGCAAATAACCGTCGCTAGTCACTAAGCGTCTATCCGAGTCAAGTTTAAAGGAGCCGTCGCGAGTATAAGCCGTCGTGCCGTCGGGCAACTGAACTTGGAAGAAGCCGTCGCCTTGAATGCCTACGTCGCTGGGGTTGTCCGTCGTCTGAAGCGGTCCTTGCGTAAATACTCTGTGCGTTGCCGCGACTTTAACGCCTAAGCCGATTTGCAAGCCTTGAGGATATTGCGTGCCATTACCGGACGTGCCGCCCGCGTCGCGCAGTGTTTGATAAAGCAGGTCTTGGAACTCTGCACGAACTTTCTTGTTGCCGTAGGTGTCAACGTTTGCGATATTGTGCGCGACTATGTCCATATTTGTCTGCTGCGCCTTCATGCCCGACGCCGCCGACCACAATGCTCTCATCATAACTAAGCATCTCCCCTGTTTGATTTATGGCGATTCTTTTACACATTTTATATCGAAGAAATTTTAGCTTGCATTAAAAGTTTTGGCAAGACCGTAAAAAAATTCTTGTTTGCCATAAGTTTTTCAGTAAGCCTTGATATAATCGCCGAAAATTAAAGAAGGGTTAAACGAGGTGGAGGAAATGAAGGTGAGGCGAATTCTTTGGACGTTGCTCTTGATTTTCGCCGTGAGCTTTTCAAATCTATGTTCGGCAGCAGCATTGAAGTACGGTGACAAAGGAGATCAGGTCAAAGAGATTCAAGAGTATCTGATTGCACAAAATCTTTTACACGTCGCGGCGGATGGCGTTTACGGCTCGGCGACGGTTAATGCTATCAAAGACTTTCAAACCGCGCTCGGACTCGAAGTGGACGGAGTCTGCGGCGCGGAAACTTATAAACTTTTGCGGGCGGCGGCTTTTGATGAAATTGATGTAACGACTTATAAGCCCGGCGATTACGTTCCCGAACCACCCAAGAGCGTGAAAGAAGTTGTTAATTCTACTAATGATGATTTTACTACGGTTTTAAGTGCAGTGAACGTGGTCAAACAAGTCGTTCAATATGCGGGCGTTGGCGATGTGATTAAACTCGGCATGGAAGGCGACGGAGTAGTTGACCTTCAGAACAAATTGACGGAGCAAGGCTTCTATGACGGAGAAGTTGACGGCGTAGCGGACGAAGAAGTTATCGACGCCCTTAAGAATTTCCAAAGTAGCCGCGGCATTAAGGCGGACGGTATTTGCGGTCGCAAGACTTATTCGGCACTAGACAGCGAAGACGAGACGCCTATTGACCTCAACGAATACGAATTCTCCGCTGGTGCTCCTCCCGAATTCAGTAGAGTTATCCGCGTTGAGGCGACGGCTTACAGTGCGGCGGAACCTGGCTTAAGCGCATACACGGCGACCGGAACGCTTTGCCGTCACGGAGTAATTGCAACTGACCCCTTTGTCATTCCGCTTGGCACCAGAGTTTATATCCCCGGCTACGGTTACGCAGTGGCAGAGGATACGGGCAGTGCGATTGTCGGTCACAAAATCGACGTGGCGTTTGATACCGTTGCAGAGTGCTACGAGTTCGGCAGACAATTCATTGACATTTACATCGTCGATTAACGAGTTCAATAAAAAATCCCTTTCCAACGTCGGAGGGGGATTTTCTATTACTTAAAACTTTTTATCAGAGTGCAAGACCTTTAACCCAATCAGCTAAAGTAGCTTTATCGGTGCGACTGCGGAAGACTTGCCCTTGAATCCAACGAACAGACGCATCACACGACGGCTTGAGTTGATTAAGCGTCTCGCCGAAGCCACTGCCGCCCGAAGTAGCAAAAATGACAATCGTCTTGCCCGCGAAGTCGTAGCTCTCAAGAAAGCTGTTGATGATGTGCGGGGCGACGTACCACCAAATCGGGAAGCCCAAGAAGATTGTATCGTAGTCGGCAATCTGCGCGGACTTATCGGCGAGCGCGGGGCGTGAATTAATGTCGTCCATCTCGACCGACGAACGCGACTGCTTATCGTTCCAATTCAAGTCCTTGCCGGTGTAACGTGTTTCAGGTTTAATCTCGTAGGTGTCAGCCCCGATTGCCTCCGCCAAAGTGTTGGCAAGCTTGCGCGTGGAGCCGCTCGCCGAAAAGAATGCTACCAATGCTTTACTCATTTTATTACCTCCAAAGTTTTTTGACTTGCAATTTCAAGTTGAACGTTATCGCGGGCAGACTGTCCCGAATCGTAACGAAAGCCAGCCTCCGTAACGGGTTGCTTATTCTTGTTGCCGATTAAAGGCGGTCGCTCCAAAACATTTAAGATGTCGTCGAGCTTCGCGCCGTCTTCAAACATTTGAATCACGCCCTTAATAGCCAAAGACCTGCGCGGCTTTAGTCATGTTCTCGCGAATGGCTACGCCGAACGGACAACGCGTCTCGCACACGCCGCATTTAATGCACTCGCCCGCATGATGATTCAATGCCGCGTAGTGTTCGCGGACGGTCTCAGGAATGGACGCTTGAGCCTCAGTCAAGTGCAAAAACTTCGTGACGTAAGCAATATCAATCTTCTTGACGCACGGCGCACAGTGACTGCAGTAGACGCAATGACCTTGCCAACTAATCTTCGGGAAGCTCGCGAACGTCAACGCATAATCCTTTTCCTCATCGCTTGCGTCTTCGTATGCAATGCTTTGCTTAAGCTCTTCGACGGAATGTGCGCCCGCTAACACTACCGCGACACCCGGACGGCTCAACGCGTAATGAATACACTGATTCGGCGTCAACGCAACGCCCGCTGGTGAAAGCTCTGCATTAAGCAAATCGCCGCCCCCAAAACACTTCATGACCGTTATCCCGACGCCCAACCGCTGACACGTTTCATAAAGCCGTTGACGGTCTGAATCCATGTTCGTTAAGTGCCCTTCGTAGTTCTCCTCGTTCCAAAGCTGCTCTACATCCTCCGACGCCGGCATTAAATCATAACAGGGATTGACGCTGAACATCAGGACTTCAATCGCGCCGCTCTCGACCGCCTTCAACGCCACTTGCGGATTGTGACTGCTCAAGCCTATGTGATGAATCTTGCCCGCCGCTTTGAGTTCGCGAACATAATCCAACACGCCGCCCGAAACTATTTCCTTCCAATCGTCAAGCGCGTCACAGTAATGAATCGTTCCAACGTCAATGTAATCCGTCTGCAACTGCTCCAATGACTCTTCAAAGCCCGCAACGACCTCCTTAAGCTTGCGCGTGCGTTTGTACTGTCCACCTTGCCACACGGAACAGATATGCGACTGCGCGATAAATTTTCCACGCCGCCCGCGCAGAGCCTCGCCGACAGCCTTTCTGACGTTTGGATTAGACGTGTACAAGTCAAAGTAGTTGATGCCCGCCGCCTCCGCCACGTCGAAAAGTTTTTTAGTCATCGCACAATCATCTTCGCTGAAACCCTCGCAACCCATGCCAATTTCGCTGACCTTCAAGCCGGTCTTGCCCAGCTCACGATAAATCATTTTGCTCACTCTCCTTTTACATACACGCAAAAAAAATTAGACAGGAAGAAAATTTTTCCT
>ODAJ011939827.1_pt1 | contig 11897 bp, 22 predicted proteins | sample 1539241 | NCBI WGS metagenome assembly ODAJ01 (sample SAMN02144231, study PRJEB22623) | gut metagenome | biome: sheep rumen | host: Ovis aries | place: New Zealand | reverse complement strand
ATTAAACCTTATTGAAATAGATAATATATATGATTTGTGTAAACTTTCATTTGGCGCAGGTATTGACTATAAAAAGGCAAAAAGCAGTATAGAGGGTATCTTAAAATACGGAAAAGTATATGCTTTTGGAGCATTTATTGGAACCGAACATGAAGTTCCTGTGGCTTTTAGTAGCAATATCGTAGAATATCTTAATTTGATTATTGATAATTCAAACGACAATGCATTCGCTTTTGACCTTTCAAATTGTGCTAATATGCCTTCTTTAAAGGTCATAGGCATAAATTCATTTAATAGTATATACCCTCCTATTGTTACTAATATTCCAGGAGGAGTAGAATATATATCTGGTATAAGGTTTAAAAACGATGTTGCGAATTTTCCTGCATCTATAAAAGGTATTACTTCTAATGTGATTAATACTTCTGTGGCCTATGGTTCTTTAGAATCATTTGTTGAGAAAGCAAGAGCAAATGGTAGAAGTAGTGGTTATTTAATTATTCCGTCCACAGGATTAGTTTATGCTACTAATATAACATTCAACGGAGTATCACTTTCTAGTTATATTGCTGCTACTCCGCCGCCATCAGTTACCGTTGGTTCTAATCTCTATTATGCACTGACATGGGATGCTACCACTATCTCTTGGGGAGATACGGCTCCAGAAGATGCTTTGGATATAGCTAATATGGGATCAGTTTTTAGATACAACAAGAAGCAATAATTACTACAAAAGCCTCATGTTATACTTAATGTGGGTGAAGTGGATAACATAATTGTCGTAAACAAGTCAGTAAGGCAGTCACTTCGGTGGCTGCCTTTACAAAGATAAAGAAGCAAGTGAAGCTGTTGATGAAGAATATAAAGTATGAATTTTGAAAATTATGGTATAGGATTTATAGATGGTACTACAGATATTACTGGAGTTATTATGTTCCTTATTGTCAAGTATGGACATAGGAGAGAAAATCCTGTACCTTATTATAAAAGAAAAGATTTAAAGTTTAAAAATTATGGAAAGTAATACATTTATGATGCCTATTGGTGGCAAGAGTATTCTTAGGAGTACTGGTGAAGAAGTTGAGATTATTGATAGTTATTTGCCCAATAGAGGCACAAGAACCGAACCCTTTGCTTTATGAAGAAGGAGACTGGGTGACTTATATTGACTCAGAAGGTAAGGAACATATCAAGGAACATCTTAACATTCAGCTTGACTTCAAGCCTGTAGTGAATGATACTTTCAACAAGGTGTTTGACTTTGCTACTAATAAGATGCCTACTACAAGGAACAGCAGGATATTTGAAGTTGCTAAAGCACTTTATTTAGATAATGACAGAGACTATGATATTGAAAGTGCTGTATTGGTAGCTACTAAATTAGTTGATAGTGTTGGAATTGAAACGGATTGAGAAAATTATGAGGTTAAGCATCATCTATAACGACATTATTCCGTTCAAGGGATTTACGGCACTGTTGCTTGGCAAGTGGCTATTTGTGAGAAATGAAGAGCGCATAGGCAATGTGACGCTGAATCATGAAGGAATCCACTTTGAGCAGCAGAAGGAGATGCTGTTTGTGTTCTTCTACCTGTGGTATGTCGTAGAGTGGCTGATCAGACTGGCGCTGACCTTTAACAACAAGAAGGCCTACAATGGTGTCTCCTTTGAGCGAGAGGCCTACGCCCACGAATATGACAAGAACTATTTAAACGAGCGCAAGCGATATACCTGGATGAAATTTGTTTTGTCGCGATGAGGTCAATATGAGGTCGCTATAAAATAGCGACATGCGGTAAAGATTGAGGGAGAAAAGAAAAATTCCCCCGACGCTTTATAAAAGAGTACCGCCTACAATTATAAACACGGCCCTACATCTGGCACGCCGGGGGAGTATTACCCGTTCACCAGATGTAGGGCTGATCCTGTTTATGTAGGTGGTACGGGTGCAAAGGTAAGAAATAATATTGAATGAACCAAATTTTGCACGTATGAAAAGGTATGAAGCACTGAAATTGGTGGGTGGAACGTTAAAAATGCTCTCAGATTGTGAGGTCAATTTCGACGATTGGCGATTTGTGCCTATGTATGAGGAGTTTCAGATGATGAGGAAGAATGGGATGAAATATAGGGAGGCTGTCAGGATGCTGGCCGAGGACTACCAAATCAGCAGGGCTACCGTAGAACGAGCCATCAAGAGGCTGGAGAGAGATTGTTAAATGCACTCATGGGATGAGGGCTGAAAGGGAGTGATTGGGTTGCTGTGACACAGCAACATGCAGTATCTTTGTGGAGTCAAAGCGCGATGACGTGGCGGGACTTGACCGAGGCAATGCCTCGGTATACAAAACCGTCGAGAGAGAGTAATAACTTATTATCAACTAATTCACAACTTCTAAGATTATGACAGAAGAGAAATTCATTAACCTGGGATCTGACGGAAACGGTTTCGGTGGCCGTGGCAACTGGAGTCCTGCCGACTTTGCTGCCGTGATGGGCAACAACAACCGTGGTGGTCTGTTTGGTGGCAACGGCATGTGGGACGGCGTGCTGGGCCTGTTTGGGCTTGGTATCGTCAGCAGCATGTTCGGATGGAACGGCAACCAGAACAACAACCGTGGCTGCAATGGCAACTGCAATGATGAGGCCATCTCTGCCGCACTGGCCAACGTTGTGGCCAACAGCAACGGCCAGCAACTGCTGATGCAGCAGATTACCGGCGTAGGCAACCGCGTGGCTGAACTCGCTACAGCATACGGTGTTTCGACAGATGCCGTACAGGCTGGTCTGAACAACGTCAGCCTGGCTATGGCTAACTTTGCGGCTCAGAACAATATGAGTGTGGCACAGCTGCAGATGTCTTTGCAGAAGGGCCAGAGTGACATTGCCCTCCAGTTCTGCAACTGCTGCAAGGACCAGGCACTTGCCATGTGCCAGCAGACGAATACGCTGGTGACTGAGGGCAACCGCAACACCCAGCGCATCGTAGACTCTCAGAACGAGGGCTTCCGCTCGATTCTCCAGCAGATGTACAATGACAAGCTGGAGGCCAAGAACGAGAAGATAGCCGAGCTGACAGCCCTGGCTCTGGCGAAGGACGGAAAGATTAGCCAGATCGAGCAGAACCAACTGCTGATGGGCGGCATGGCACAGATGCAGGCGGCACTTCAGGCACAGATTGGCGGTGTGAAGTCTGAGGTGGATGCTATCAAGCGTTGCCAGACTCCAGTCCTGACCGTTCCAGACAATCGTTATCAGGCTGTTCCAACGGGTATTGCCAACATTGGCAATGACTTTATCGGCACACTGCTCGTGGCACGTCTGTTCGGTCTGATTCCCGGAACGGGTACGGGTACCGACACTGGCGGAGGCACTACGCCCACCCAGTCAGTACGCTAAAGATGGATGGTGGCGACGGATGTTCCGTCGCCTGCTATCCTTCGTCAAAGAGATTATCAACAAAGTAAAAAACAGGAGAATATGTTTCAAAGTTTATCGAAAGGCAGCAAGGTATTCATGCTTGACCTTAGTGACAACGGCCCCATTTTATCTGAAGGTGTTGTAAACGAGGTGAGCCAGCCCCATGTGAAGGATGCCCAGCCCGGTCAGTTTCTGCAAGCCATGGCTTTAGGTCAGCAGCAGGAGGTCGTAGTAGACCTGGCAGTAGGCACACCCAGCGGTCAGCGCACATTTAGGAACGTCCCGGCTCAGGGTGTCGTTGACCGTGGCGGTTCGACCATCATCACGGAGAGCCTGGAACTGATGGATACTGAAATCCAACAGCTGGAAAGGGTGAGTGACGAGCACATAGCCAAGAACCCGTGGCATGTGAAAGCCAAGGAACAGTATGTTGAAATCAGGAAAAAGATAAGTCCGAAGTTCGCCCATGAGCAAGAGCGTGATGAGACGATAGAGAACCTGAAGAACCAGTATGGAGAACTGAAATCGCAGAATGATGACATTCAGGCTACACAGAAGGAAATACTGGCTTTGCTGAAGAAGACAGCGAAGGCATAGTGCTCCTGGTTGCCGTGATGCGGCAACGTACAGAACACTTAAAACGAAAAAGAGTTATGGGTGAGAATTATATGATTATCAAGACCAAGAAGCTGTCGCCGCGCGAGGTGAAGAAGAAGCTGCATGAGTTCATCGACAACCTCAGCGAGGACTGCGGTCCTGAGATAGACCAGATGGCCGACGAGCTGAAGCAGCACGGCGACGCGTTTGTGGATGCTCTGAGCGGTTACGGTGGCGAGGGTGGCGGATACAGCTTCCGCAACGGCGGTGGCTATGGCCCGATGTATCGCGCCAACGACGGTCAAGGTTTCCGCAACGGCGGAGGCTACAGTCACAGTTTCAAAGGTGATGGCCGCAATGGTGGCGAGTTCCGTGATGACGTCCAGATGCGCAATGGTGGAGGCAACTACTCCATGCGCGAGGACACCGACTGGAACGAGAAAGAGAAGCAACGCCTGCGTGAGAACCAGCAGAAGCTGGACGAGCTGGAGGCTGAAATGCGCCGTCTTAAGATGCGGATGAATAGTTACTAACGAGAGAAGGAGCGAGGCCTTTGACTTCGCTCCTTTACATAACAACCACATGACATGGAAGAGATGACCGATATACTGGACCTGAAGCCAGAAGGATACAAAGCCTACAGGAAGCGCCACGGCAAGCATTTCAGCGAAGAACTGTGCCACTTTGCCGTCAGCATGATGACCCGTCAGGACGAGCAAGGCAACGATTTGCCCATCAGTCCGATGGACAAAGAAGAGGTGGAGCGCATATTGAAGGACTATAATGTACGCCTGAGAAACAACAAGGAGTATGATCATGTGTTTGCCGCCAATATGTGTAAGGCCGACTACCTTGGTGACAGCGTGCCAGACCTAGAGCACCTGGCAAGATACGTCAGGAACGCGATAGACGATTCCGATGGCTACGACGGCATTGTCTTTGAGCGATGGGTAGCCGATATGGTAAACAAAAAAGTGGAAGTTCCCTGGGAGAATTTCTTATGATTTGGCAGGCCATAGATATAGATGGGTACTGGCAAGTAACGGTGATATACCTGCCACAGCCCGACGAGCTGATGAAGGTAGCTGAGGCCTATGAGCGACTTGGCTGTCTGGAAGAAGAAGTCGATTCGGTGCTGGAGCTGATGCTGCAGTGGAACCGCGGAGCGACCTATACCAACTTCCGTCAGCGCAAGAGTGTGGTGACCATAGGCCGTTCGACATCATGGGAGCAATTCTTTGACACAGTGCTGCATGAGACGAAACACTTGGTGGATGACATCACTGCAGGCTACGACATTATGAACTACGGAGAGCCACCAGCCTACCTACAAGGATACATAGGCAGACAAATGGCGCCTGTCATCAAGCGTCTTGCCTGCCCATGTTGCGGAGGGAGTAATTAGCAGAGGCTGACGTGACACGCCAGCATACATGACTACTTGCGAGGAGGCTTGTTGCGCCAGAATCGGAAGTAGTCGTTATAACGGTCAGTCTTCTGGATGGGCACATACTCACGGGTAATCCACAGGTGCGTCTTGGTGGCCGCAGGATTCATGTCGTAGTCGAACAGCAGGTGAGCAGGCTGCACACGTCCGTCGAAAGTAATCTCATACCAGTAGCGACGGAAGAAGAACCACGGGCGACGACGCACATGCTGGATGGTGGTGGAAGTCATCATGCTATATGCTGCCGGAGTGATAGCCCAGGAGCCATCCAGATACTCATCCGTCTCGATGGTACGGTTGCGAGCTATACGCAGCAGCATGCAGCACTTGGAAACCATCTTGCGAGCCACGGAGCCATGCACCAGTATCTTATATTGAGGTGCTTTGTCCGGTAAGAAAGCCCGTTCTTTGCCCTCCTTGTTGATGATGAGGCAGGTGGTGCGCAACGGAAGCCGTTCGGTGATGATGCGCTCAGGGAGGTCAAAGGAGGCATTCTTTTTTGCCAGACGCTCCTTGACGGCCTTCATGCCACTGGTGAATACCTTCTTGGTCTTATCAATGTACGAGTCGTCATGATAGACAATCTTAGGATCGTCCGACTTGACAAGTTTCTGCTGTTTGTTCTTTTTACGTGCGTAGCGCTTCGCCATGCGACGCGCCTGGCGGTTGATGACGGGATTATTGTTCATGATTGTTGTTCTTTAAGGATAATATACTTATGAGTGTCGCATACTGTAGAGCCATCTTTCAAGATGTTATAGAAAGGGCAGGGGAGTCCACGATGATGGAAGGCACAGAAGTTGCAGCGTGACGGCAGGTCAGTATGCGGAATATCGAGCGTGTTAAGCTGACTAATCTGGTGTACCATGTCCTGATTGGGATTGATGTCACGGAGCAGTTCGATGGGCAGCGCACCGATGTTCTCCGTCTGCTGCAGAAACAAGCGTTCTTTGGCCGTCAGGGGCACTGCTTTGCAGATGTAACCAAAGCTGGTGTAAAGTCTTCCCGGGACGATTGGCTTAGCCTGTCGGATTTCCTCGGCAGGATGCTTAAAGTACGTTCGTACTTTCAGCCACAGGAGGTCTAATGTTCTGTTCATGATTTCCCCTCCTTCTTTGCTACATACTCAAATACGTCCATGATAGGCGTTTCGCTGACAGTGTCGATGACGTAGTCAATCATGGTGCCACCCATCGCCTCGTCGATGTTCTTGCGGGCACCTTCAAAGCTGCCAGCCTGTACCAGATAATACACGGTGTTTCTTTTCTCCTTCTCCGTCTTCTCATCGATGGTGATGAACTTCAGCTTGGCTTTGTACCACTTGTCGGCCAATTCCTCATCACTGAAGAACACCTCGCCAAACTTACAGCGGTCAATCTCGACGATATCAAACTGTCCGCTGATGTAGCTTGACATCTGTTCGATGATACGCGCCTCAGCCTCGGTGAAGCTTACGGCATCCAATACATACTGTTCTGTAACTTTCTTCTGGAGTCCATCCTCCATGGTTTTCTCGTAGCGAATCTTGCAGAGAAACCAGTTTGCTGTTCTACTTCTCATAGTTGTTAATGGTTTAAATGAAACATATATTAGTGATTATTATTGATGGTGTCGAATAGACGTGGATTGCAGCTGCTTACAACTGTACACGTCTCAGCAGTAAACGATTCTGTCACCCATCCCATCCATTGTGCCTGTGCATCCTGTGGTAGTTTTCTTAGGTATTTCAATGCGCTCTGTACCTTTACAATCCGGTCCTTTTCAAATGCCATCGTGTCATCGTCATCAGCAATCTTTACTGACAGACAAGGCTCCATTTGAATCTTCTTTTTTTCTTTATCCCACCACATCACCATTAGGCATACCTGATAATCTGGATTCTTTTCTTCCAGAATCTTAACCAGTTCGCCAATAGAGCCATTAATGACTCCTAGATGCTTTTCGTATTCCTCACATTTCAGCGGGTCTGTGAATTTGCGGCCATCCTTTGCTTTGTAAATGATAGTATCTATTTCCATATCGTGTTATGTGTATAAATTAAAGTATTCTTGACACCGGAATCCCTTGCGAGGCTCAAATTCCTGAAACGAGTGAGCAACAAAATGCGCCTTCTTGTTCACCCATCCAGCCATATCCTTCTGCCATTGAGGTATAGGCCGATGAGGGTTGTCGGGATCCCGATAGGGCTGTGCGTAGGCATACACCCAGTTGGATGAATGATTCTCACGCTGTTCCTGTAGTTTATCCCACCAATATTGTATGCGGTTGTAGCACTCATGAAAGTCATCGTTGAGCATGGTATACAGGAAGAACTCTCCATGAAAACCGTGACTAATGATAAGTTCCATAGCACGCTCACACTCCTTGATCTGCTGAGGCGTATCACAACCAAAGCGGATGCGGTTCTTGTCGAGCCACTTTACCTTGGCCAGCTTCCGGGCAAAGTCGTCGGTGACCAGACGGGCATCCAGCGCCTGATTGAAGTCCACCCGGTAGCCGCGACAGATAATCTTATCCAGCTGTTCATGAGCATAGTCGCCTGCTGCCAGAAAGTTATTATCCATCAGCACCAGCTTGTTGCGTCCCTCAATGGCTATTTCATCAACATCCATATACGGATGGATGGCACCTTCCTTACGAGGAACGACACACCACTTGCACTTGTTAGGACAACCACGGGTAAGGAATCCGTAGGCATAATCCTTGGGGATAAGCGGATAGATGGAGTAGTCGGGCTGGCAGTGGTCGATCTCCTTGGGAAGCTACCCAATCTGTAAGACTTGGGTCCTTTTTTATAAGATTACGAGCAATCTTTAATGTTTCTTCATGTATATTCATATTCTTTATTATAATAAGTTTAATTCATGTAACTTTAATATCATTTCGTAACAAGCATCAATAGGATTGTCATGCCAACAAGAATCACATCTACAGTTATCAGGATATACACTTACCATCCATCCTACCTTACCACTACCAAGTTTATACTCCATATCTGCACTTTCGATCGGAAGTATCTCTGCCAACTTCTTTGACTGTTTTAAGTCAGTATATGCTTTAATTGTTGCCATAGTTATTTCTCCTTATTTTGTTCCATCTTAAATCCTATTGAAGCAAAGGCAAGAACAGAAGCATTCTGCTTTGCCCATTTGTCACCACGTTCAGCGATTCGCTTCATTGTACGGTCAAACCACTCTTTGCCATCCTTGCGAGAATACACATGTAAAGCGAGACAACGGGCCAGTATCTCCACTCCTACGCTCTCAGCCTCTTCCCAGGTCATATTCTTCATGCGCTGGTCGACACGCTCGATGGGAGTCATATCAGACAGTTTCTTTCTTGCCATAGTCCTTACACTTTAAGTTTATTGATATCCGGGTTCTGTTAGTTTATTCGTCACTCAAAAGTATGGGCATCAAAAGGTAAAGTATTTCGTCATCATCCTGTATGTCTGGGACGATGGTGATAGCACTATGGTTGTCTTTTCCGTTGATGATAATATTATCTGTCTTCAGATGACGGATGGTAGGTTCTATAAAGTTTGCGCGTAAGCCAATGATCATATCGCCACTAGGTAGTCCATTAAAGACAGCAGACAATGTTTCGTAAGCGCCTATTTCAAAGTCTTTATCAGATGCTTGGATGGTAATGGTGCTGTCATCCTGTTTCAAACGGAGCTTCAGCAGGCGCGACGAATCATTAGAGAAAATGTCGGCACGGTGTATGGCGGCAAGGAACTTACGGCGGTTGACTGTTATGTGGAAAACGTCCTGCTGTGGAATGACGGACATGTAGTTGGGATATCTACCGTCAATGGTTGTGGTCAAAAGGGTAAGCTGTTCGTCATTTTCCGTGGATACGTCTATGCGTACCTGACGGTCAAATACTGACAGTTCCAAGAAACCAGCCTTTGGAAGAATGTGCGACAGGATGCGTACAGCCTTGCTACACATGATGAAACTATCAGTAAAATCTACAGCTACCGACCAGGCATCTATCTTTGCAAGTATATGACCATTAGATGCTGCCAGCACCAGATGATCGTCGCGGAAATCAAAGAAGATACCGTTCATTACTGGTCGTAGTGCATCATTGCCCATACAGAAAGCCACCTTGTCCAGATTCTTACGGAAGTCAGGAATCTCTATCTTGATGGTTTGCTTAGCGCTTTCATTACCCTTAATGATAGTTTTTACCCCATTATCATTCTCAAAAGGCAGGTAGAATTTTCCGTATTGGTGTGTCACCTCCATCTGAGAGTGATAGAATGTCATGCGGATAGGCTCATTATCAAGAAGTCGTAACATCTTTGTCAGCATATTGCCATAGATAGGAAAGAGTTGTTGTTCCTTGGTGTTGGCTGTAATCTCAGCCCTTATGCGCTTACGAATGATTACGCTATATCCATCTGACGTCCAAACATAGAAATTACCATCCTCAACAATGAACACATAATAAGTAAAGATAGGAACGCAGTTCTTTGCACTGGTTTGTCGCGCAGGAGCTGTTTGTCTGAGTGCCAGTAGCAGGTCGTTACGTGATACAATAACTGTTGTTGATTCGTTCATAATGTATTCTCCTTAGACTTTAAGTTTATTGATATCCGGGTTCTGCGAGTTGCTGACGATCCAGCGACGCAGGGTGATGATGTTGGGAGCCAGTTTCCATCCACGTCCGAAGTACCGGCCACCATATTCAGCATTCTCCATGACAGATGCCGTGGTGATGATGACGCAGCGCCCTGCCACCTTGCGCCAGTAGTATTGCGTCTGACCGAAGCAGTAACGGCAGCGCTTAGAGGTGAGGATGGTGCCGCGCACGTCAGCATCCAGCAGTAGTGCCAGGAAGCGGTCATCAGCTGAGGCTGTTTGCAAGCGCACGTCGTCCTGATAGACCGTGACGGAGTGATGTTGTGTGCGCTGTTCGTCCAGCAGCAAGGAATGAAGCTGTAGGAGCCTCAGCGTCTGCAGTACCTCGTCCTCAGTCAGATGCTGAACAGGTGCTGCCTCCATGATGCGAGCCACGTTAGCCCGTACTTCCTCGCTTTGAGGCTGGAAAGGAGGAATGATCTTTGTCGTGTTCATAACAGTTGCAATTCTTGTTTTACATATTTGTCTATCTCTTTCTCCAGCGCACGGCACTTCTTGCTCATCTCGTTCATGACGGCCTGGTCGTAGCCCATCGTGCGCTTCCGGTAACCCATGCGCTCATGCCACACCTTACGCCACTCCGTCACCAGCTGCCAGAAAGCGAAGCTCTTCTGGTCCTTTGGCTGATAGCCCGGATGACTGGCAACAAATTTCTGCGTACGCCCGTTCCACTTGTCCAGATTTGACTCCAGCTGCAGACTGGCCACCAAGTCCTCCTGCTTGCGTCCCTGGCCATAATACCTATTGATAGCCCGACGGACATGATACACCAGCAGCAGGTATTCCTCAGCCCTCGTCTTGTCACCGTACAGCTCTGGAGTCTGCACCATACGGTAGAGTTCACCTTTGGGATTGCTTATCTTCTCGTTGAACTCGACATAAGCCAGCGACTTGTCGAAAGAAGAGAAGATAGCTGCCGTCTTCTGTAAGGAATAGATTTCGTATTTTGTTCTGATAGCCATAGGTTACTTGTCGAAGTTAAATTTCAGTTCCATCTGACGGGTGATCAGTTCCACCCTAGGGTATATATAGCTACGCTTCCTTGGATGCGCGGAGAGCACCTTATGGTAAACTCTCTGCGTATTTTCCTGAGAGCACTCAGGCGTTATCACCTCACGCTGACGTGTAAGCCTGCTGATAGCCGATACGCAATAGCCCAGTGTCTTCATAGGTTGAGTGGTATGTTATAAGCCTCAGCCACCTTTCTGATAGTATCAGAGCCGTAACTGGTTGCCGTGAGCCGGATAAACTCCCGTATGGTGAAGCTGTCCTGATCAACGTTGATACCATGTTCCCTGGCGAAGCTGTCACGTCCCATCTTGCAGGAACCCGTCAGGATATGATGCCAGTCGTACAACTGACAGGCTGGAATCTTCTCTTCAGCATCAGGGTACTCCTTGCGGAATCTCTCGATACGCTCTTCAAGTGGTATACGTTCCAGTTCCTTGGCACCAGCATCAGCATAGGCCGCTTTCATCGTTTCACCATGAGCGAAGCTATTGCCCGCCTTGGCAATGTAGCAGGGTTCCAAGTTAAAGTCTTTTTGTAGGATATATCCCTTGGCAAAGTTCCCACATACAGAGTCAATAATGGTTGCTACACTGTCTATCTGATACACTTTCATTCCATTATATTCCGTGATGCCATCGCCATCGCCATAGCCATCGCCATCGCCATCGCCAGAGCCAGAGCCAGAGCCATAGCCAGAGCCATAGCCAGAGCCATCGCCATCGCCAGAGCCAGAGCCAGAGCCAGAGCCATAGCCAGAGCCATAGCCAGAGCCA
>ODAJ012189879.1_pt1 | contig 11905 bp, 8 predicted proteins | sample 1539241 | NCBI WGS metagenome assembly ODAJ01 (sample SAMN02144231, study PRJEB22623) | gut metagenome | biome: sheep rumen | host: Ovis aries | place: New Zealand | reverse complement strand
CTCTCTTCGCGCTCTTCGATACCGGGAATAGGCATTTTCGATGATAACGGTACTATCTCCGACCCCTCGGACGACCGCGCCGTTTTCGTATCCTCTTTTACCACAGAGACCGGCGTACAGATTGTTCCGGAACTCGTCACCGCACTGAGCCAGACAAGCAGCGGAAGAATATTGGTAGGAACCAATAAAGGTTTTTTGTATATAGACAACCCTTCTCTCCTGTTGGAGGGTGATAATACCTGCCATATAGGAAGCGAGTTAGCGGATGACTATATCCGGTGCTTTGCGGAAGACGAACACCAACGGATATGGGTAGGTACCCAACTATCCGGTCTGTACCGCTTCACGGAAAAGTTAGAGAAAATCGAGAGTTATTACACCACCCAGAACTCGCTTATTCCGAGCAACGACATCCAATCCCTATGCCCTGTACCGCAGTCCTCGCGCCTTTTCATAGGAACAGGCAACGGACTGGTAGAGATGGACTATGACCATTCGGGAGGAGAGGAAAATATAAAATGGAATGAAGAAGAACATGTCTCCACAGGTTCCATGAAGAATTGGAAGACACATTTCTCCTATAATGACATTTCTTTCATCGAAGAAGCCGGCGACAAAATATACTGTCTGTCGAAAGGCACCCTTATGGGCCTGAACAAAAAGACAGAAGATATAAAATCCATATCCAAGTTAGACGGTCTGAGCGGATCTGACATTGCATTGGTGTCCTACAACTCCAATACCCGTAAGACTATTGTGGTCTATAAAAACGGCCAGATAGATGTCATCACCGCAGAGGGCGAGATACAAAACATGCCGGATGTCTTCCTGACGACAGAGGCCCATCCTTGTGATTTCTATAGTGCATACAGCCATTCCGACAATATCTATATCTGTTCCTCCATAGGCATCATGCGTCTTAACACCCGTAAAAACGAGATAGCGGAGACCTATGTCCTAATGAAAGACGACAACGAATTGCATACGCAGCATGTATGTATTATCGGCGATAGTATCTACGCCGGAACGGACAATGCCATATATGCAGCATCGCTACAAGACAATCTGATTGATTTTGCGGAATGGGAACCTATCCCTGCCCCGTTTAATCATTCCATATCAGCCATCGGCGCTAAGCAAGACTATCTCTATGCCTGTGCAGACAGCGCCCTCTATTGCCGTCATGAAGGAGAGTGGAAGAGCCTCATGCCGGAACACAAATGGGTCCGTACATTCATGCATACCCCTGCATCTATCATTGCCCAGACGGACAACGGCATCTCCTATGAATTTGAGGGGACGACCGGAAGCCAACTGCCTATAGGCGGAGCATTCAGCGACATTCGGCGCAGCGGGCAAGACTTATGGTTCGCGCTCCCTGAGGCAGGTCTGCAAAGATGGAGTCCGACGGAAGGCGTCCAACAATTCTCCATGAACAGCCCCTGCTCGAATTTCAGCTACCGGATACGGATTAGCGGCGACAAACTGATTGTGTTGCCGGGAGGCTATTTCGCTGCCAATTTCCTTCGTCCCGGGCATATCATGGTACTCGAAAACGGATTATGGCGCAATTATACCCGCCAATACCTCTACTCCGTCACCCCCACCGCCAGAATAGAAGATATCTGCGATGCCGCCATAGACCCGAATGATCCATCGCATTTCTTTGCGGCAACTTTCGGATGGGGGCTGCTGGAATTCCGCAATAACGAGTATTATGCACAATACTTACCCAAAAACACAGTGAATGGTTTGGAGCAGATGATAGAACCGGAAGAAGGATATACATGGGTGGATGGTACGATTTTCGATGCCGATGGCAACCTGTGGATGCTCAATAATTCCCATAGCGGTGTCAAAGTGCTACAGAAAAACGGGTCATGGGTACGTATCAGCAATGTAGCGACACAAGACCGAAACCGGACGAAAGAACTGCTGATATGGAATCAGAATCCGAATATTAAAATCCTTACTGATGGACGAACGACCCCCGGCCTCGGGGTGTTTAATGATAACGGGACTATCGCTTATCAGGGAGACGACAGGGCTGTGTTCGTCAGTACTTTTGTAGATCAAAACGGCAAAACCGTATCTCCTCAGTTCATCTACTCCATCTGCCAGATGGCTAACGGCGAAGTGTGGGTAGGAACAGAAAGCGGTATATTTATCATTCCGGACATGGAACAGCTGCTGAATCGCAACAACCAATGCCGACGCGTCATCATTCCCCGCAATGACGGAACGGGTTTGGGCGATTATCTATTAGGAGAAGAGATGATCAACTGCATAATAGAAGATGCCGCCGGTCGCAAATGGATAGGCACCGAGAACTCCGGTCTATATCTCGTGTCAGAGGACGGTTTAGAGACTATTGAGCACTTTACACAATACAACTCCCCGCTGATATCCAATAGTATATCCGCGTTGGCTATCATGCCGAAAACAGGTGAATTATTCATAGGCACAAGCGTGGGTTTATTGTCCTATCAGACTGACGCCAGCGAAGCTCAAGATGACATGAGCAACCTATACGCCTATCCTAATCCTGTACGCCCCAACTATCAAGGCTATATCTCCATCACCGGCCTTATGGACAACACAGAGGTGCGTATCGTGGATTCCGGAGGAAACCTGATATGCAAGACACGAAGCAACGGAGGCTTAGCTATCTGGGACGGCAAAGACGGATACGGCAGACGCGCATGCCCGGGCGTATATACCGCTTTCTGCAATGCGTCAGGCGGACACAGTGTATGCAAAATACTCATCATGCATGAAACGAGATAACTGCTTTGACTTCTTACGTTTTCTTTTCGCTTTCAATGTCGTATTAGGACATCTGACAGTCATTGCATTATATCCCGAACTGACACATTATAAAGGTGTCTTCCAAACCCACCTGTCCGTCGTAGGATTTTTCGTTATATCGGGTTTCCTGATTGCACAGAGTTACGAACACAGCAGCACGATAAAGGACTATTTTACCAAACGAGCCAAACGTCTGCTACCGGCGTACCTGTTTGTTGTTATAGGATGTGCCATAGGGTTAGGTGCCGTCAGTGCACTGCCGGCAAACGAATACTATCTGTCACCTGATTGGTGGAAATACATCGGTGCTAATATTTGTTTCCTGAATTTTCTCCACCCTTCTCTCCCCGGAGTATTTGATAACCCCGTAATCAACGACAACAGCGTTAATCCGGCACTGTGGACACTAAAGATAGAAGTCGGTTTCTACCTTATTCTCCCCCTATTGATGATATGGATAAGAAAGAGCAAAAGGCCATGGGGAGTACTTCTTTTTCTGTATCTTTTCGCTCTTTTATACAAGGAAGGATGTTCGTTTGCAGCAGAACTTACGAACAGTCCGTTCCCCAATTTCCTTGCCCGGCAACTACCGGGGTTCATGACCTATTTCGCAGCCGGGATGGGAGGGTATATCTATAAAGATTATTTCTTGCAATACAAGAACTATCTGATTCTTCCGGCACTTCTGATTTTTATTATCGAGAACTATTTCGGGATGGAAATTCTTAGCCCCGTGGCATGGGGTATCATCGTCCTATGGGCTGCATACTCACTACGAATATTGAATAATTTCGGCAAATACGGAGATATATCCTATGGTATCTACATATACCATGGCCCCATCATCAAGACGCTGCTTACTGTTGGTTGTTTCTCGGTATTAGGGGTAAAAGCAGCCTCGTTTCTATATATCGCATTGGTCATACTTGCCGGTATGGCATCATGGCATTTATTAGAGAAGCAAATATTAAAACGAAAGAAATAACCCTATCTTTTTATGCCCCAGATACTCATTTCCACCATTCTGTATTTGTTAATCAATGTTTTGTTTGTTGACAAATATAGCGCGCGAATTACTGAATACCATTATGCAGTTGATTTGGGCTACCTGGTATTAGGAGTGGCACTGTTCTTTGCTATTAGATGGATGATGCAGAACAGGAAGGAGGGTCACTACAAGACTCTGCTCATTTTCGGCGGAATTATATATTTTATCCTGATGCGAGCAGTACAGTACTCCATCGACCCTATGACGCTGCAAGTGGACAGATGGTCCGCCATACATAATTTTCTATACAACTTATTCCACGGGATATATCCCTACGCAGCGCAAACCCATTTGGGCGGATACGGATCGCCCTTCCCTGTATGGCAGATTATTCATATTCCGTTTTACCTGCTGGGTAACGTAGGGCTTTCTTTCTTTGTCTTTCTATGGCTTTTCCTGATTGTCGTAGCGTATTATGATTCTCCAAGGACGGCATTCATATGCCTGTTACTCATTGCTTTCTCGCCGGCTGCGGCATATGAAGTAGCGGTGCGCAGCGACCTGCTTACAAACTTTTTAGGCATATGTACGCTGTGCAAATGGCTCCAGCACAAACAAATAAAACTGAATAATCATGTTCTTCTCCTTGGAATTATTGCAGGCTTGTGCGCTTCCACACGATTAGCCACCTTAATACCTTTGGGATTGTTATACGGATATTCTTTTTTACAAATAGGCTGGCGCAAACAATGCTGTTTTATACTAACGACACTCGCTACTTTTATAGTGACTTTCCTACCCTTCTTAGTATGGGATTTTGATCAATTGTTGTTTTTCAGATATAACCCGTTTGTACTGCAAACACGCCAAGGGAGTCCTGTCATACTTCTCCTTTTTGCCACCATTGCCGTAGGCTGGGCTATATATAAAAAAGACCACCTGCAGCATTTCTCATTGCATGCAGGCGGTTTGCTAAGTTTATTAGTTGTAATTACATTTACATATAATATGCTCAGTTCCGGGGATTATAACTTATTTTCCTCCGCTTATGACATTACTTACTTCAATATGGCGATGCCATTCTATATCTACACGATAGCTCAGATGCTTAACTACGAATCAGTTTCAAGAACTCATCTCTCGTCTCCTGGCGATTGAATGCGCCGGTAAAATCCGAGGTGACGGTCATGGCGTGCTGTTTCTGAACCCCTCTCATCTGCATACAGAGGTGTTCTGCTTCAATAACGACCATAACGCCTAAAGGATTGAGCGTATTCTGGATACAATCCTTAATCTGAGTCGTAAGACGTTCCTGCACCTGCAAGCGGCGCGCATAGACATCCACAACACGGGCTATCTTACTTAGTCCTGTGATTCTTCCGTTAGGGATATACGCCACATGCACTTTTCCGAAGAACGGCAACATATGATGCTCGCATAGCGAATAGAAATCAATATCCTTAACCACTACCATCTGGCGATAGTCTTCCTCGAAGAGCGCAGAGCGTAAGATAGCTTCTGCGTCCTCATTATAGCCTTTGCAGAGGTATTGGAGAGCCTCACCCACGCGATGCGGAGTCTTCTGAAGCCCTTCTCGTTCAGGATTTTCGCCTATCTGAGGGAGTACCGTCTCAACCGCTTTTGCTATCGCTTCGGTCACCTCCGGATTACTATGAAATTCTTGCAGATTCATTGCAACACTTTGATTTTATCCCGCACGATATAGGTATCACCGACCATATTGGGATATTGCTGAACAAATATTTTCTTATACTCTTTCGCATCCTCATACGAGCGAAAATCACCTATGCGTACTTTCCAGAACGGAGAAATATATTGTACGTAAATGGTATGACTCACGCGATCTTGCAGCTTTGCCTCCAGATCCAAAGCTTCCGCCTTAGCATATTGCTGCTGATTGGAGGAATAAATCTGCACCCGATAACCGTCTATCTCTACCCACTCATGATCACCATTCATTACGCCATCCAGCAACAGCGCCATTGTAGAATCCTGAATAACCTCCACATTAGGCATAGCCTCCAGTATATTCTGTCGCTGAGGAGTCATTATAGAATCTTCTGCCCGCATCTGGAAGACTGCAAACAGAATCATGATATATATACTAATCTGTTTCTTCATACAATCAAGTATAACAAATAACATGCCATTAATACCGGAATGAACTACCTCCCACAAACTCACGCAAGAATGACGTAGGCGGAATCTCACGCTCCGGCACGGGAATAAAATATTGCAGGAATTTCAGCAAGCGGTGCGCCTCGCTATACTCGTCACAGAACTTAGGCACCTCCTGTAAAATCGGCTCCGCATGGCGCTTCAGAACAGCAAACTCGAAAATCAGCGCGGAGTTAAACATCTCATCTGCTTCTTCCTGGAACGGATAGACCCACTTGGTTTCACCACGAACAACGGATGGACACCGCGCTATTGTCTCTCGTGCAGAAAAACCACGATACTTATAATCCCTCACAACACGGCGAAGGAGACGGATATCGGTAGTAGGAATCCAATTATGGTTGTCAATATTGATGGTAGTAAGGGCTGACACATAAATCTTATATGTCATGCTTCTTTCGACATCAGGCAAAATACAGGGGTTCAATGCATGCAATCCCTCAATGACCAAAACAGAGTCTTTCTGCAGTTTCAATTTACGTCCTTTGAAGACACGCTCCCCAATAGTAAAATCGTATGTCGGTAAATCTACCTCTTTCCCGTCAAGCAAGTCATGCATCTGTTGACGGAAAAAGGGCAAATCCACCGCATTCACCGTTTCGAAATCATATTCTCCGTTTTCGTCTTTGGGAGTATCCACCCTGTTCACAAAATAATCATCCATGGAGAGTACCTCAGGACGGATTCCGTCCACCAACAATTGAATCTGGAGACGTTTAGAGAAAGTGGTTTTACCGGATGAAGAGGCTCCGGATATAAAGACAATTTTAGGACGTTTCTCGGCAATAGCATCCGCTATTTGTGCGATTTTTTTCTCATGCAGAGCCTCCGCCAATTTAATTAAGCCGAACGACTTATTTTGCTTACAGGCTATATTAAAATCACTGACATTATTTATTCGCAAGAGCTTATTCCAACGATTATATTCCTGAAAGATAGAAAACATCTTATCTTGCGGAATGGCGTCCTCGAGAATTGTCGGGTTGGTACGGTTCGGGATGCGAAGCAGAAAACCGTCCTGGAAAGGTTGAAGGTCGAATACATTGATATAGCCAGAACTGGGTAAGAGGACATTGGTATAATAATCTATAAAGTCACCCATACGGAAATAACGGCAGTAAGGATTACCGAGTGCTTCGAAGATGGAACTTTCGTTATTATAGCGTTCCGCAAACATCTTGATAACCTCTTTAGTCTGCTTCTCCTCCTCATATATCGGTCTATTCTCCGCAATAATCTGGCGCATACGCTCCTTAATATCCCGAACCATCTGAGGGGTTACGGTAGGAGGTTCTTTTTCATTATTCGGATCTTCCTCTTTGTTTTGATGCCATTGAAGGGTACAATAATACCCTTTGCTGATTGGATGTTCAATACGCATATCCTTATCCGGATACAACTCATTGATAGCACAAGCCAACACCATACTCAATGTACGAACATACACACGCATACCGGAAGGAGAACTGGCATCCAAAAACTCCACATCTTTCGGTTTATAGAGTAAGAAATCCAAATTCTCCACCTTATAATTCACATGTGCAGCGATAATCGGATAAGGCATCTGAATTCCCAACATATCCTTCAGCTCTATGAGCGAAATCCCTCTCGGCACATCGTGATACGAGTGAGTGTTCTTACAATAAATAGTGATGGTAGCATCCATAGGCTTATTTAGTATTTCTTCTAATTAATCCGGTTTGGTTAGTTCATCTATCTTCATTGCCTGTGTAAGCAAGGCACGCATATCCGCCAACCTGACTTGGTTGGCAGCGTCCGATATGGCAGAGTCAGGATCGGGATGAGTCTCGATAAACAATCCATCTACCCCGACCGCCAAGGCGGCACGCATGAGATATGGAACCATTGCCCTGTTTCCTCCGGTCACTCCTGTCTGAGAAGACGGTTGCTGCACCGAATGGGTAGCATCAAAAATAACCGGACATCCGAACCTACGCATCTCAACAAGGGAGGTCATATCTACAACCAAACGACCATAACCAAACGACGAACCTCTTTCGGTTAGCCATAACCTCCCTTCGCGACTTGCATCAGGTTGAATTTGCTCTATCTTATCTATTGCGCCACGCATATCCCACGGCGCCATAAACTGTCCCTTCTTCACATTTACGATGCGATTCGTGCGGGCAGCCGCCTGCAATAGATCAGTCTGGCGGCACAAGAATGCAGGAATTTGCAGCACATCAGCCACCTCTGCAACAGGAGCACACTGCCAACTCTCATGCACGTCTGTTACTATAGGAAGGCCGAAATGGTCTTTCACTTCCTGCAAAATACGCAATCCCTCCTCCATTCCCACGCCACGCGCTGACGCAGACGTACGGTTTGCTTTATCAAAAGAGGATTTGAAATATAACGTAATCCCCAATTCATAGCACAAACGGTGTAACGTATCCGCCGTCTGCATGATGCAGTCTCTATTTTCAATAGCACAAGGACCAGCTATGAGGAACATACGGTTATTTAGGATTTAGTCATTAACACTGTCTTATTCTACAGCGCGGTATGCACGTGCCCACTGAATCTTAAGTTTTCCTGCTCCGCCATTCTCAGCAACCGGAAGCCAACTCTGAGCGAGATAGAACATAGCCTCCTTAGGCATACGATTCGGCAAGCGGAGTATCTCCAGGTTATTAACGAACCAGATTAACTCATTTTTTGTCCATCGGAAAGTATACACATGGTACATAGAGCGTAACACGCCTGTCAAATCTACCATCTGCGTCTTTGCTCCATTCACAAGACCCATCTGGTGTCCCTTACCGTTGTAATAATAGAGAGCCACCATCGGATTACCTTGTTTTCCTGTCGAAAGACCGAAGAAATGATGGCCGACTCCTTGGGTACGGACTTTGGCCATAAACATACCGGACTCCTGAGCGAATGCTTCTTTTGTATTCATGACATCGGAAGTATAATCGAACACTTGCTCTATAAACCCTTTCTTCTCATCCCATGCCACAGCAGTCTTACTTTCCTCACGGGTTTCCAGATCCATACGACCGTCCACAAAGAACGTATTTTTACCTCCATTGTAAGCCTGGCGTTCGGAAGTGCGGGAGTGTCCATCCTTCATGGCCGGGTTCGCATAACCAAAGCCAGCTTGCCAGTTTTTCGACGAAGACATGTCGTCATCGAACGACGGACGGAAGAGTTCAGCCCAGTCAATCTTCTCCTGACGCGAAGTATAGAAGAACTTAATATCATCTGATTTTGCCAGCTCAAGATAACGCTGCTCGGTCTTATATTCCTCCGAGTGTTGCCATCTTTTCTCGTCCGCCCAGAGGGCATTACGGCGACGGAAATCCTCGGTAGAGGTCTCTCGCTCCAACTCCGTGAGCTGTTTCAACTCAGAAGAGTTAAGTACCTTCTGATAGTTTTTATAAAACGCCGAACGATAAATCATATTAAACATACGCCTCTCGCTTGCAGTTACCGAGTTGTCTTCTTTGTTTTGGAAGGCATCACTGTCGCGGAACTTCAAGAAAGCTTGGAATGTTTCGTTTTGAAGGGCATATTTATACCCCTTCATACGCATTGAAGAACTCAGGCGATCGAGAGCTTTCATCTTGCGTCCCTCATCGGTGTCTTTGTACTTGCGACTTTGGAGAGTGCGCTTTTTCTCCTGAAAATCAGGACTCTCTACGATTTTTTTAAGTTCGTTGTACTCTGCCAACTCCGGCGATTTTTCAATTTGACGCCAGCGTTTAACACGTTCTTGCATTTCGTAAATGACTTTCTCGAATGCATCTGTCGAGAGCATTTTGCCTGTTAGTCTGGCCGTAAATAGGTTCATAACAATGTTTATTTGGTTAATATAGTATATATTTCTTCCAATGTATCCACAAAGACAGGAGCATAACTCTGCTGCTTGGGAATGAATGCCAAAGATTGCATAACAGCTATCTGCTGCTTAAGCGGATTGTAAAATCCCTTGTAATTCAGCACGTAAGTAGGTTTATGATGTTCTCCAACGATAGCAGAGGATGTAGCATCCATCATCTCATCCAGAGTACCATAACTGCCCGGCAGACAAACAATAACATCTGCGATATCCCGCATTGCCTGCTTGCGTTCGGACATGCACCGTACCCGGTAGAGTTCGTCGCAGTTATGCGCCTGACGGCCGGCTGCTATGATACGCGGAGGCACTACGCCGACGACATAGGCTCCATGAGCTTTTGCCGCTTCGCTCACCCGGGTCATCAGTCCACCGGTAGCTCCGCCATAAACCAACGTATGCCCCTGCTCTCCGAGCCAGCATCCCAACGCATCTCCAAGAGCCAAGTATTCCTCCGGGATGCTATCCTTTGCCGAGCAATAAACTGCAATTTTCATTACGCATCGATATTTGCGTAGGTAGCATTCTCCTCTATAAACTCGCGGCGCGGCGCCACATCATCGCCCATCAGCATCGCGATAATACGGTCAGCCTCAGCAGCGTTCTCAATGGTGACTTGTTTAAGCACACGGCGAGCCGGATCCATAGTGGTCTCCCATAGTTGCTCGTCAGACATCTCACCCAGACCTTTGTACCGCTGCGTCTTTATCTGTTTCTCATCGCCATTTCCATAGTTCTGGATAAACGCGGTACGTTGCTGGTCATTCCAGCAATACTCACTGTAGTTACCCTTCGAGCACTTATAGAGCGGCGCACAAGCGATATAGAGGTGTCCTTGCTCAATCACCTCTTTCATATGACGGAAGAAGAGGGTCATAATCAGAGTGGCAATATGCGCACCATCGACATCGGCATCGGCCATAATAATCACTTTGTGGTAACGAATCTTCGAGAGGTTCAGCGCTTTCGGATCCTCTTCGGTACCGAAGGTGATTCCAAGAGCAGTGAAGATGTTTCGTACCTCTTCGGATTCGAACACCTTATGCTCCATGGCTTTTTCCACATTCAGGATTTTACCACGGAGAGGCAGGATAGCCTGATGCACGCGGTCACGTCCGGTCTTGGCGGTACCGCCTGCAGAGTCTCCCTCCACAAGGAAGAGTTCACATTCGGCAGCATCCTTAGACACGCAATCCGCCAATTTACCGGGCAGCCCCCCTCCGGAGAGCGGTGACTTACGCAGAACGCTCTGACGGGCATTACGTGCGGCGATACGTGCCTGAGCTGCCAAAATCACTTTCTCTACAATCTTCTTCGCATCATCCGGATGTTCTTCCAGATAGTTCTGCAGCGCTTCGGCAACCGCTGCGCTTACCATTCCGGCCACTTCCGAGTTACCCAACTTCGTCTTCGTCTGCCCCTCAAACTGAGGTTCAGCCACTTTGACGGAGATAACTGCGGTCAGTCCCTCGCGGAAATCGTTCGGGTCGATGGTAGAGTTACCCTCTTTATCTTTCAGCTTGGCTTTCTCGAGCATCTTGCTCTCTTCCGCATATTTTTTCATTACGCGGGTCAATGCTGCACGGAAACCGGCCACGTGGGTACCACCCTCTATGGTATTAATATTGTTGACATACGAGTGTACGTTCTCGTTAAAATCGGTATTGTAGATCATCGCCACTTCTACCGGCGTGCCGTATTTCTCGGTATTGAGATGAATCACCTCACTGATCAGCGGAGTACGCGTGCCGTCTATATAACGGACAAACTCACTCAAGCCTTTTTCCGAGTAGAACGTCTCCTTTTTGCAATTTCCTTCCGCATCCACTACCCGCTTGTCCTTCAGCACAATCTTGATACCCGCATTCAGGAACGCCAACTCGCGCATACGGTTCGCCAGTATCTCCCAGCGATATTCGGTCTCTGTGAAAATCGTGTCATCCGGCCAGAACTGCACAAACGTACCCGTTTTGCGCTGCTCCCAGTTACCGGTCGCCTCAGCCTCAGTAATCGTATGAACGGGTGCCAACGGCTTGCCTTTCGCATAA
>ODAJ014787171.1_pt1 | contig 11908 bp, 12 predicted proteins | sample 1539241 | NCBI WGS metagenome assembly ODAJ01 (sample SAMN02144231, study PRJEB22623) | gut metagenome | biome: sheep rumen | host: Ovis aries | place: New Zealand | reverse complement strand
GTAACTTCCCGTGTGCCCCACGGTAGGTGTGTACTTGTGACCTATCACTTCTGCGGCTCCTACCGGGCAAGGTCTTTAAATTGCCAGGAGAACGGTACACGCGCCCTGTTTCTTGCTAAACAGCCTACCGCTTTTTAAGCACTGCTTTTTCGATTTCAGCTGTTGTCAAACGCAAGACTTCTCCTTTCCTCAATATTCTTTAGATTTTTATTTTACATTTGTTAGTTTTGAAAGTCAATGTGCGCCTTATATCCCCATAGCTAAAGCTAGGGGTCTTACGGCGCGAATGATAATTTTCCGAATCAAATCTATATTAAGGCTATCGCGGACGATTTTGGCAAGTCGTTCGCCACTTTTAAAAAGTGGACAAACAGTTAGCGCGTTGCAACGTTACGAAAATTTGAACGTAATCGCCGCGCCTTAGCTTTTCGACATAATTTTCCGAATCAAATCCATATTTAGGCTATCGCGAACGATTTTGGCAAGTCGTTCGTAATTTTTTTGCTTTTCAGCGCGGACATTTCGAGTAGATTGGAGCGGCGGCAGATTTTTATTTAATCGGACGGCATTAAGAAATTGCCGGCGGAAATTATCGTTATCAAAAATACCGTGAACGTACGTTCCGAAAACATTTCCCGCCGTAATAACTTTTTCTCCGCGCAGATTACTTTCGCCGCTGTGAATTTCGTAGCCGTCGAGGTTTTTAGCGGAAATATTTTGATTTAGGAAGGTAAAATTTAGTTCTGGAATAGAAATTTGGCGCGTGAACTTTTCGGCGTTGAAAGTTGTAGAAATGGGCAGGAGGTTAAGCCCGTCAAGTTCGATGTAAGTTGATTCAGTACGGAGCGGGTCGAAAATTTTCCTGCCGAGCATTTGAAAGCCGCCGCAAATCCCGATAACCGGAATATTTTTCTTCGCAAGGGTTAAAATTTTTTCGGCGAAATGATTTTTGCGTAGCCAAAGCAAATCTTCGGAAGTATTTTTACTGCCAGGCAAAATAATCAGGTCGGCGGCGTCGAGCTGGTCGGGTTGCGTGGCGTAGAAAAGATTAACGTCAATTTCGCCCGCCAAGCTATCAAAATCGGTGAAATTGGAGAGTTTTCCGAGCCGAATAACGGCAATTTTAATATCGCCGCCCGCAGAAATGCTTTTATCGTCGAGGGAAACGGAATCTTCGTCATCAATGCCTAATTTTTCGATATAAGGCACGATACCGAGCACGGGCTTTGAAGTTTTTTTCTCTAGAAAGTCGACGGCGGGCAAAAGTAAATTAACATCGCCGCGAAATTTATTTATGACGAGACCTTTGACTAAATCGCGTTCATCATCGTCTAAAAGTTCCAAAGTTCCTACCAGCGACGCCAAAGCCCCGCCTCTGTCGATGTCGGCAACCAAAATCACGGGCGCATTTAAATATTTTGCTACGCGCATATTTACAATATCGTTAGCCTTTAAATTTACTTCGGCGGGCGAGCCTGCGCCCTCAATTATAATCGTGTCGAATTCTGCGGAAAGTTTTTGCAGAGCGACCTTGACTGCGTCGAAAGCTTTAAGGGAAAAGCCTTGATGATATTCTTTCGCGCTCATTACGCCGACCGGACGCCCGTTAATTATGACTTGCGAAGTTGAATTGCCCGTTGGTTTGAGCAAAACGGGATTCATTTCGACTTTTGGGGATAAATTAGCGGCTTCAGCCTGTGCGACTTGTGCTCGACCCATTTCAAGCCCGTCCGACGTCACGAAAGAGTTTAAAGCCATATTTTGCGCCTTAAATGGAGCGACGCGCCGTCCTTCCCTATAAAAAATTCGGCAAAGCGCAGTTGTTAGAATGCTTTTGCCGACGTGGGAGCTTGTACCTTGAAACATTAAATAATTAGCCATTACATCACCTTTTCAAAACGGAAAAAATAATCGCCGCCTGGAAAATCTTCTTCCGGCTCTTGAGAATTCGGGTCTTTATGGTGCGGATTATAAAATTCGACCGCGTGAAAGCCGCACTTGTTGATATAAAAATGCAAATTGCGTTTTTCAAAGTAAGGCGTCGCGGTCTCCCAAATTTTAGTTTCGGGAAAAAGTTTTTCAATCGCCCGCCACGCCGCCGCGCCGATACCTTTGCTGTGACAATCGACATTTACATAAAAAAGAGCCAGCTCGTTGCGATTATTCGGGCGAATCACGACGACTGCGCCGCCGACAACTTCACCGTCGCTGACAATGTTAAAAATCTGTGCGCCCTCCGCGTTAAAAGATTTTTCGACGTCTTCGCGGGGGATAACTTCCTTGTCGTCGTCGCCGTATTCTTCGACAACAGCCTTTTTAAACGCCGCTTGAATATTTATTATAAAATTTTCGCGCTCATCGTCGCGAGTCGGGATAATTTTAATCATCAAATCGCCTCCTCCAACTTTTTTATGTCGATTGCAATGCCCGCGACCGTCAAGAAAACTTTATCAGCCTGCGCGGCGAGCATTTGATTTGCTAATCCTGCTAAATCTCTGAACCGTCGCGCCAATTTATTTTCCGGAACTATGCCGCCGCCAACTTCATTAGTTACAAAAATCGTTGTAGCGTCGGAATTTTTAGCCGCGTCGATTAATTTTTGAATAATTCCGCGCAGATTGTCATATAAAAGCTTTTCGTCGTCGAGATTAGCCGCGCAGATGAAATTGCTAACATAAATCGTGACGCAATCGAATAAAATCGCGTTAAAAGTTTTTCCCGCCGCTAAAATTTTTTCTTCGGCGTCGAAAGGGGCTTCAAAGGTCTTCCAATTATCGCCGCGCCGCGCTTTATGAAGTTTAACGCGGAAATTCATTTCGTCATCAAAAATTTGCGCGGTTGCGACGTAAGCCGCTCGCCCATTTCCGATTTTCAGCGCGATTTTTTCAGCAAAGGAACTTTTACCGCTTCGCGCCCCGCCCGTCACTAAAATTATTTGTCCCATGTCCTCAACCTCCGAAAAAAATTATTATTCTACCCGACGTATAAAAATCCCTACTTCGCCGCCGAAAAAATTTGACTAAAAAATTGACGTGGTTTATAATCAGCGCGTAAAAATTGGAGGGCGTGACATGAAATCGAACGTTGAAAATTCTTTTGAACCCGAAATCGCCGACGAGTATTCAAAATATGAAAATTTGACCGACGAAGAACTTATCGTCGAGATAAAAGAAAAAAATGATGCTTCCGCGCTTGATTATCTGATTCACCGCTACCGGAGTTTCGTCCGAGCCAAAGCGCGTTCATATTTTCTAATCGGCGCGGATAGGGAAGACATAATTCAGGAAGGCATGATAGGTTTTTATAAGGCGGTGCGCGATTTTAAGAGCGATAAGCTGTCTAGTTTCCACGCCTTCGCAGAACTTTGCGTAACGCGCCAAATTATCACCGCGATTAAGACTGCGACGCGCCAAAAACACATTCCGCTAAACTCTTACGTCTCATTGAATAAGCCGATTTACGACGAAGACTCTGACCGCACGCTTTTGGACGTGATTAGCGGCGTAAAAGTTTCCGACCCTGAAGAACTTATCATAAGTCGCGAAGAATTTCTAGCGATTGAAAAGAAAATGTCCGAAATTCTTAGCGAGCTTGAATGGCAGGTATTAATGGCGTATCTTGACGGGAAATCTTATCAGGAAATTGCATTGAGCCTAGATAGGCACGTAAAATCAATCGATAATGCTTTACAACGAGTTAAACGCAAGTTAGAACGCTACGTTGCAAGTCGCGGCGAAGCAATCGACATAGGAACAGTTTATCGCGGGCTTTCGACGCTTGAACGCCATATGAAACCTACTGCGCCTTTGAAATCGCATAATTAGGCGTCCGCTGAGGGCGTCTTTTTAATTAGGAATGAGGAATTAGGAATTAGGAATGAAAAAAGGTTTTTACGGAACGAAATTTTTTGCTATAATCTGTGCGAGGTGATAGAAATGAAATTAATTATTACAGTCGTCGGGAAAGACCGCGTCGGGATAATCGCCAGCGTGACTAAAATTCTTGCCGATAACAACGTAAACATTCTAAGCATTAATCAGAACATTTTGGACGGCTTTTTCAATATGATTCTGTTTGCTGAGGCGTCGGAAAGTAAAATTCAGCTCGTCGAACTGCAAAAAAAGCTCCGCGAGCAGGGCGAAGCTATCGGCGTCGAAATTAAAACGCAACATCAAGATATTTTCGACGTAATGCACAAAATTTAAGGAGGTGGCGCGGCTTTGATAACTATTGAAGACATTTTAGAAACAAATCGCATGATAACGGAAAATAAACTCGACGTGCGGACAATTACTATGGGAATTTCTTTGCGCGATTGTGCTCATCCGAATTTGCGCGACTTCTGCCGCAATATTTACGACAAAATCACGAAGTCCGCCGAATTTCTGGTTAAAACCGGCGAGGAAATTGAATCTGAATACGGCGTGCCGATTATTAACAAAAGAATTTCCGTTACGCCGATTGCGATTGCGGCTGAAAGCTGCAAAACAGAAAGTTACGTGCCGATTGCAGAAACTCTCGACCGCGCCGCTAAAGAAGTCGGCGTTAATTTTATTGGCGGGTTTAGTGCGCTCGTTCAAAAGGGCTACACGCCCGGCGACAGGATTTTAATTGATTCAATTCCGCAAGCACTCGCCGCAACCGATTTAGTTTGCAGTTCGATTAACCTTGCGTCGACAAAAGCGGGAATAAATATGGATTGCGTCCGCGAAATGGGCGAAATTATCAAACGAACGGCGGAACTTACGCGAAATCGGCAAGCTATCGGCTGTGCAAAGCTCGTAATCTTCGCAAACGCGCCGGAAGACAATCCTTTTATGGCTGGAGCGTTTCACGGCGTCAGCGAACCCGATAAAGTTATAAATGTCGGCGTAAGTGGTCCTGGCGTCGTAAAACACGCGCTCGAAGACCTAAAAGGCGCGAATTTCACCGAGATAGCCGAAATAATTAAGAAAACTGCCTTCAAAATTACTCGCGTCGGTCAATTAGTGGCTCAAGAGGCGTCGCGCAGGCTCGGAATACCTTTTGGGATAATTGATTTGTCTTTGGCTCCAACTCCCGCCGTCGGTGATTCGGTCGCAAGAATTTTAGAGGAAATGGGATTGGAGGCTTGCGGCGCACCTGGCACGACTGCCGCGCTTGCTTTGCTCAATGACGCCGTTAAAAAGGGCGGAATTATGGCAAGTTCGCACGTCGGCGGGCTAAGCGGCGCATTTATCCCAGTCAGCGAAGATGAAGGCATGATTCACGCCGTAAAACAGGGTTCTTTGTCGATTGAAAAGCTTGAGGCGATGACTTGCGTCTGTAGCGTCGGTTTAGACATGATTGCGGTTGCGGGAGACGTTAGCGCGGCGACTTTGAGCGGAATTATCGCTGATGAAGCGGCTATTGGCGTCGTAAATAATAAAACGACCGCTGTTAGACTAATTCCCGTGCCTGGCGCGAAAGTCGGCGATGTTGTCGAATACGGCGGCTTATTGGGCTATTGTCCGGTCGTTCCCGTTAAAAATCAGTGGAGTTCGGAAGCTTTTATCGCTCGCGGCGGCAGAATTCCCGCGCCCGTTAGGAGTTTGACCAATTAACATGATTACAATCAGAAAAATGCAACGCGATGACAGTAAATTTGTCTTAAACATGATGAAAAAGTTTTATACGTCGCCCGCAGTCGCTACTAACGGTTCAGAAGAAATTTTCGCGGCGAATGTTGAAAATATTTTAAGCGGCTCGCCCTATGTGGACGGCTTTATTTTTGTTATCGACGGAAAAATTATCGGCTACGGCATTACGGCGCACAGTTACGCGACGGAATTTGGCGGCGAATGCATTTGGATTGAAGATATTTACATTGAGCCGGAATATCGCGGGCGCGGCGTCGGTTCAAAGTTTATTCAGCACGTCAAAGAGCTTTATCCTGATAAAATTTTCCGCCTTGAGTCCGAAGAAGATAATTTAGCGGCTGTAAATCTTTATAAGCGGCTCGGTTTTAAGGAATTGCCTTATCTGGAAATGGTTTGCGGCGGTGATTGATATGGAAAATTTCAAACTCGAAGAATTAAGGCTTTTGGAGGAAACTTATCGTGGCGCAGTCCCGCAACTGCAATTTAATTCGGCTTTTGAACTGCTAATCGCGGTAATTTTGTCCGCGCAATGCACCGATAAGCGCGTTAATCAAGTCACGCAGGTTTTATTTCCGCTCGCTAACTCGCCAGAAAAAATTTTGCGGCTCGGTCAAGAAAAATTAGAAGAAATTATAAAACCTTGCGGGCTATCGCGCTCAAAAGCTAAACATATCGTTGAAACTTCTAAAATTTTGCTTGAAAGTTACGGCGGCGAAGTTCCGCACGATTTCGACGAACTTTTAAAGCTTCCGGGCGTCGGAAGGAAAACTGCTAACGTTGTAACAAGCGTTGCGTTCAAAATTCCCGCTATCGCCGTCGATACGCACGTTTTCCGCCTCGCTAATCGCATGAAACTCGCTGAAGGCAAGACGCCGCTTGAAGTTGAAGTCGGTTTGCAAGAAATTATTCCGCGCGATAAGTGGTCGGACGCTCATCACTGGCTTATTTGGCACGGGCGGGAAATTTGCAAGGCTCGCAACCCAAAATGTGACGTTTGTCCGCTGTCAAAAGTCTGCCCTTCATCGCAAGCATAAAAAATTACCGCTCCCAACGTTCGAGAGCGGTTTTTTAGTGACAAACTGAATTTTTTAAGCAATCGCGCCGCGCCTTATAAGGAAAATGTCGCCGATTTGTCCAAGCGGATTATTTGGTCGTTCCATTGTTCGCAAAGCGTCAAGCGGATAAAGTTTTTCGCCGTTATAGAAATGGACAAAATGCGAATAACCTTCCGCAAGCAAATTTATCATATCATCAAAGCAACCAGAATTATCCCACGCTCGCAAATTGCATTCCATGAAAATGGGCGCGGGGTTCTCTCTTAGCAAATTTTGTGCGCCGAGCAGAACTTTATCTTCAAAGCCTTCCGTATCAATCCAGATATATTTAACTTCCTGCGCGGCAATCTTTTTTTCAGCAAGGTAGGAATCGAGCGGGATAATTTTAATGATTGAAATCGGTGTGCTTTGTTCATGTTTAATAAAGCCTCTGGAACCAGGATTATCTCCGTTGTTATAAAACATAATTTCATTTGTCTCATTGCTAAGCCCGCAATTAATCAAGGCAGTTACCTTATCTAAGTCATTAAGAATTATGTTGACGCGATGCATTTTAAAATTTTCGGGGTCAGGTTCAAAGGCGAGCAGTTTTAAATTCGGAGTGAGCTTCTTGATGAAATAAAGTCCTGTCGTGCCGATATTCGCGCCCAAATCAAGAAAATATCCCGCACTGTCGTCGACATTATAAAAGTGTTTAGCTAGTTCGTGAAAGCGTTTCATGTTGTCCGAAGCATAATTAATGCGATTTGAAAACATAACCGGCATGCGAAAAGGATCATTTGATGTGGCAACATACGAAAGGTCTTCTACTGTGCAAGTGGCGAACGTATTCAAACTTTTAAGTTCATTAAAAAGCAACACTCTACGAACTACGCCTCCACCCATGTCATCTAACAGCGTGTAAGTTGCTTTGGGGTGTTGCAACCAACTGTTAATGTCCAGCGCGTAAATCACTATGTTGAGCGGCAATTTTAAAGCTTGAATGACTTCATCAAAATAATTTCTTGTTCCCTGTTCAAAAATCAACAGCCAGTACCAAGCGTTTTTCTTGGACAAAATTTCAAAAGCTTCCTGAGTGGGAGTGAACGGAGTTATCGTGCCGACGACTTCAATATCTTTTTTGTCGGTAGCTTGCTCCAACCATTGCGAACTTATGCCCACATAATCCCAAATTAAAACTTTAAACATTAATTTTCCTCCTCAAGTCCAATTTCTTTATCAGTCAGATAACACGACGGGTCGGACGCCCAAAAATCGCCCGTGACGGCTTCGGCTCGCGTGCGGAAATTGCCATTGCAGTTATCCAAGAATTTGCAACGGGCACAACGCCCTTTCAACAGCGGCTTGCGATTTTTAAGACCAGCAAGAATCGGATTGCTAGTATCAGTCCAAATGTCGCCAAATTTTTTCTCGCGAACGTTGCCGAAAGTATGGTGTTGCGTGAATTGGTCGGGGTGAACGTAGCCGAGCGGATCGACTTCCGCAAACGCAATGCCCGAACGATTGCCGCCGTTCATACTGATATATTTTTTAATCTGCGCGGCGGTTTTGTCGTCGCCTTCGGCAAGGGCTTTAAGGTACATATAAACGCCGTCGCAGTGATTATCGACCGTCAAAATTTCCTTAGCAAGCCCGCGAGCGGCAAAATCCTTCGTGCGGCGAATAATTATATCCATAGCTTTCCGCGATTCTTCGGGCGTAACGTCTTCGTCAAGCATTTGACTGCCGCGACCGGAATAAACTAAATGATAAAAGCAAACGCGATTAATCTTCTCCGCCTCTATGAAGTCGAAAATTTTATCCAGCTCGGTGAAATTGTGGTGATTAATCGTGAAACGAAGTCCGACGCGCTGCCCGACTGCTACGCAATTTTCTATGCCGCGCATGGCAAGGTTAAAAGCTCCCGCCACGCCGCGAAATTTATCGTTGACATCTTCAAGCCCGTCAAGCGAAATGCCCACGTAGCCCACGCCGATATTTTTAATTTCCTGCGCTACTTCGCGAGTTATCAAAGTGCCGTTCGTCGAAAGTGTCGGGCGGACATTTTTTTTAGCGGCATAAGCGGCGAGTTCAAAAAAATCTGGACGAATAAGCGGTTCGCCGCCGGAAAATAACAGCACCGGAACTTTGAATTCGGCAAGGTCATCGATAAATTTTTTAGCTTCTGCAGTTGTCAGCTCGTCAGCGTACTTGCGCGAATCAGAATCCATATAGCAATGACGGCATTTTAAATTGCAAGTGCGTGTTGAATTCCACACGACAACAGGTCCCATACCTGCCGCCGCGCCGTTCCGCATTTTGTGCGCGTCTTTAGTGTAGCGCAATGTGTCGCCGAAATATTCATCGGCAAAAAGCAACTTCGTCACGCTTATCATAAAACATAGTCTCCCTTTATCCCGTCGAGTAAAATTTTTACCTTGAGACGGATATTTTCTTGAAACGAAATTTCCAACTTGCTGAACGCCGTCGTTTGATAAATTGAGTGAATTATTTCCGAAATTATATTTGGCGGCACGTCGGAGCGAAATTCGCCGCGTTCCTGTCCGCGCAAGATTATTTTTTCAAACAGGTTTCTAAATCCTGGCGATAAACTTTCCTGAATTTGTTCGGGCTTATCTGAATGTTCACTCGCGCTCAAAAATAGCGGCAAGATAAATCGGTTTTCGTCGATTAATTTCGCCGTCAATACGCAACACAGCTCTAAAAGTTCCAACGATGATTTCTTAGCGTTTTCGACTGATAAAATTTTTACTTCGACTTCCTCGCATAAAATTTTAGCCAACGTCAGCAAGACATCTTCCTTTGAGCGGAAGTAGTTATAAAAGGTTCCGACGCCCAGTCGCGCCCCTTGCATTATGTCCGCTATTGACGTGTTCGCGAAGCCTTGATTTTCAAATTGTTGAGCGGCGGCAAGTAAAATTTTTTGCCGCGCTTGAACTTTTTTCTGCTTTCTTAGGCTAATCTTTTCCGCCATTGCCGCGCCCTCCCGAAAAAATTTTATTCATTATACAAATTGCGCGGGCTTTTGGCAAAAAAAAATCTCTCGACGATTAATCGAGAGTTTTTTTACAGCGAAAATTTTTACTGAACATTCATAGACAGTTCAATAAATTTATTTGAGAGCCTTGCGCGTTGAAGGACTTCTTCTGTGACTTCCGCGCCCGCTTCGACGACTAAGGTGCCGCTTTCCGCCGTGATTGTTTTAGTTGCGTGCTTACCGAGTAATACTCTGCGGCGGCGTTCATCAACTCCCTTTTCGGCTTTCCTAGCGGGTTGCGGAGATTGTGCCTTTGCTTTTTGGAGTGCCGCTTTTAAATCTTCCGCTTGTCTCGTCATTGCCGCGATTTTTTCTTCAATCACGGGCGGTTCTTCGACAACCGGCTCTTCAACGACCGGCTCTTCAACGACCGGTTCTTCAACGACCGGTTCTTCAACGACCGGTTCTTCAACGACCGATTCTTCAACGACTGGTTCTTCAACGGCTGGTTCTTCAACGACCGATTCTTCAACGATTGGTTCTTCAACGACCGGTTCTTCAACGGCTGGTTCTTCAACGGCTGGTTCTTCAACGGCTGGTTCTTCAACGACTGGTTCTTCAACGGCTGGTTCTTCAACGGCTGGTTCTTCAACGGCTGGTTCTTCAACGACCGGTTCTTCAACGACTGGTTCTTCAACGACCGGTTCTTCAACGACTGGTTCTTCAACGACTGGTTCTTCAATCGCAGGTGTAAAAGGTTCCTCGTTAATTTCTTCGACGGGTTCGGGCGTCATGACTTCTTCTAAAGCCGCTTGAGTTTCCGGAGGTGTCTCGAAATTTTCTTCGGGAACATAGATAGCTTCCGGCGTTGATTCTTCAGCGGGTGGCGTCCAAACTTCCTGTGGTTCCTCTTTGACTGGCTCAAATGCAGGTTCAAAGGCGGGTTGCTCCGTCACAAAACTATTTTTTTTTTCCTCGTCCATGTCGACAACTGTAACTTGCTTGCCGAATATGGAAATTTGGTCGGCTCCAACTTCATTGATTGAGCCGTCAGGCGCGGTGATTTCGCATGCCTCAATTTTGCCGCCCGCGCCGATTATTACTTCAGTGACTTTGCCTTGAATGCGTCCACTCTTCGTGATTGCCTTAGTTCCGATAACGCGGATATTTTCGGTGAGCAAATCTTCATAATCGCCGGCTTCGTCCAAGCTTAAAATATTTTCACTGTTAGTAATAGTCACGGCATCTTCACCGATTGCTATGACTGATTCGTAAGGGATAAGTTTTACGCCGCGATACCAATCGTCATCCTCTATCGTTATCGCCGCAACTTTTCCGTTTTGTGCGTCGATGAGCAATGTTTTACTCATGCCCAGTTCGCGTCCTTCGGTTATGCTGATAATCGGCAAGCCCAATATCTCTGCACTTTTTTTCATTATTCTACCTCCAAATAATTAAGTTTGAAAATTATTTACACTGCGTGGAGTTGCGTCTTTTGAAATTCGGCGTCAATCTCCTGCAGAATTTCCTTAGGAATTTTATTAAAAGGTGTCGACGCGGCTTGATGTTTTAGAAGTATATCGCGAACGACGCGCAGATATTCTACATTGTTAGCGAATTCCCTTTTAATTTCGGCGTTGAGCTTGACGGCTGGCAATTTCAAAGCGTCTTCGTAAACTTTTATCGCCTTAGAGTAAAGCGCGTTCTCTTTGTAAATGTTGCCCAAATCAATCGCCACGAAAGGCGCGTATTCGTCATTATTGTAGCGTTCGAGAGCCTTTTTGTAAAATGTCATTGCCTGCCACATATGACCTTTAGCGCGGGCGTCGTAAGCTTTATCCAAAATGCTATCAAGAGTTTCGGTCGGTTCGGATTCTGACGCTTCGACTTTTGGCTTTGAAATTTCTTCGGGTGGTTCGAACTTCGCAACTTCGACTGTTGGCGGTGAAACTTCTTCGGGTGGTTCGGACTTCGCGACTTCGACTGTTGGCGGTGAAACTTCTTCGAGTGATTCGGACTTCGCGACTTCGACTGTTGGCGGTGAAATTTCTTCGAGTGGTTCGGACTTCGCGACTTCGACTTTTGGCTTTGAAATTTCTTCGGGTGGTTCGGACTTCGCAACTTCGACTGTTGGCGGTGAAACTTCTTCGGGTGGTTCGGACTTCGCGACTTCGACCGGTTTTGAAACTTCTTCGAGTGATTCGGACTTCGCGACTTCGACTGTTGGCGGTGAAATTTCTTCGAGTGGTTCAGATTTC
>ODAJ014774095.1_pt1 | contig 11911 bp, 10 predicted proteins | sample 1539241 | NCBI WGS metagenome assembly ODAJ01 (sample SAMN02144231, study PRJEB22623) | gut metagenome | biome: sheep rumen | host: Ovis aries | place: New Zealand | reverse complement strand
TGGTATGAGACTAGTCTCAAGGCATCAAAAACAAACGTTTAAGATGCAATCTCTATGCAGAGATTTAACCATTTGCGAAGTTGCTCTCGCTCGAAAGAGTTCAAACAAGCTTGACTCTTTACTCGCTTACTCGCAACTTTGCACAGATTATCTACTAAACTATGGCAAAGAAACAAAATAAAGTTCAAAAGGAAGAGACATTAGAGACTATACTCTTTAATTGTCGTAACAGTCTGCGTGGCAGGGCTGCTATGACGGACAAGCGTGACTTGTTGCTGACGTTGGTGTTCCTGAAGTTCATTGGAGAGCGCTTCAAGGATCAACAGGAGAAGATTCGTGAGGACTTCAAGCAGCAGGGCATTGATGATGAGGGATTCATTGAAATGCAGTTGAAGCGTCCTCAGCACTATCTGCAAGATGGTGTTTTCTTCCTAAGTGAAGAGACTTTTTGGGATAATCTGATTCTGACTCCTGCAACGGGTATGGCAGTTGCTTTCGATACTGCCATCAAGATGCTTGACGACAACGAGCCAAAGTTGAAGAATGCTTTGCCACAACAGATTTTCACCAAGACACAACTGGAGTCTGGTGTACTGAAAAGTGTAGTTGACGAGATAGAGAAGATAGACCCTAAACGCTTCGTAGAACACGACTTGATAGGTCGTGTGTATGAATACTTCCTGCAGGCTTTCTCTATCAATGCCGACAAGGAAGAAGGTGAGTTCTATACCCCTCATAGCATCGTAGAACTGATTGCATCCCTTATAGAGCCATTCGATGGTACAGTCTATGACCCTTGTTGCGGTTCTGGTGGTATGTTTGTTCAGGCAACCAAGTTCATCGAGGCACATGGTGGCAATACCCAGGCTGTGAATGTGTATGGTCAGGAGTCGGAGCCAGCAACCTATCGTCTGGCAAAGATGAACCTTGCCATTCGCGGCATCAGCTATCATTTAGGTGACAGGGCTGTTTCTACTTTCTCCAACGACCAGCATAAAGATATCAAGGTGGATTACATCATGGCCAATCCTCCTTTCAACCTGAAGCGTTATGCTGATTATGGCGACTTCGAGAACGACCCACGATGGAAGGGTTATGGCACCCCTCCTACGAGTAATGCCAACTATGCCTGGATTCTGCACATGCTCAACAAACTGAATGTTCAGAATGGTGTGGCAGGTTTCCTTCTTGCCAATGGTGCCCTTGATGATGATGATACGAAAGCCATTCGCCAAAAACTGATAGAGAATGACAAGGTAGAGGCTATCATTGTATTGCCTCGCAATATGTTTTATTCTACAGACATCAGCGTAACGCTCTGGATACTGAACAACAACAAGAAGGGTGGTCCTCGTCATGGGCGCATGCTTCGCAATCGTGAAGGTGAAATCCTGTTTGTTGACCTCCGTACATGGAATCAGAACATCTACGAGAAGAAGTATGTAAAGTTGTCTGAAGAGCAGATAACAGAAGTATGCAAGATATACTTCGACTGGGCAACAACAGCTTCTGAGAACTATGCCAAGCCAGAACTCTATTACGCTGCCCATCTTGATGAAATCCGCGAGAAAGGCTTTTCTCTTGTTCCAAGTCGCTATATAGAGTTTGTGGATAGAGATACTGAGATAGACTATCAGTCAGCCCTCACGCAGATGAGTCAGCAGTTTGATGCTCTCAAAAAGCGTTGGGACGAGAATGAAGCTACACTTGTAAATGCTTTTAAAGTGTTAGGGTATGGAGAGTAAAGCGAAGTGGGTAAGACTGGGGGATTATATCGAGCAGTGTGACGAAAAAAATGAAGCACTGCGATATGGGTTGAATGATGTAATGGGTATGACTATTACAAAAGAAATTATACCCACAAAAGCCAATCTGAGTGGTAATGATTTGTCAAAATTTAAGATAGTTAAACCAAACGAGTTTGTTTATAACCCAAGAACTCATGGCAAAAGAATTGGACTCGGAATCAATAATTTAGAAAGACCATTTCTAATAAGTTGGAATAATATAGCATTTCGAATCTGTAATGAACAGGTCTTAATGCCTATATATCTATACATGCTTTTTAATAGAGATGAATGGGATAGATTAGCCTGTTATAACTCTTGGGGCTCTTCAACGGAGGTGTTTTCTTGGGAAGAACTATGTAGAATGTCTATTCCTCTTCCTTCTCTTTCCGAACAGCAGAAGGTGGTGAATGCATGGAAGGCATTAAGGGAAATCAAGGAGCAGAATGAAGCAAAAGCAGCTCCATTGATGCAACTCTGCCAAAGCTATATCCAAGAGTTGAAACATAAATATCCAGCACAAGAGATAGGGCCGTATATTGAAGAATGTAATGAGAGAAATGCTGATGGAAAGTATGGTGTCGAAATGTTGAGAGGCGTAACAAGTGAAGGGGTTTTCGATATTAGTAAGGCTAAAACAGACGGTTTAAACTTCCTTCCATACAAGGTGGTTCATAACGGAGAATTTGCATATAATCCTTCACGTATCAACTTAGGCTCTATTGCTATGCTTGATAAAGACATATCCATAATTTCACCAATGTATATTGTCTTCAAACTGAATAGTCAAGAGATACATCCTCAGTTTTTATCAATATGGTTTAGACGAACAGAATTTCAAAGAAGTACTTTATTTTACGCATCTGGTTCTGTTAGAGATACTTTTGACTTTAATGAAATGAGAAGAGTTAGAATTCCTCTTCCCCCTCTCGACGTTCAGCGTGCCATTGTAAACATCTACAAGTGCGCCAATGAAGCCAAGCAGATAGCTGCAGAAGCAGACAGGCTCTCACGAGAAGTCTGCCCAGCATTGATTCAATATGTAATTCATAATTGATTATGGCAAGATTATTTAAAATACAGTATATTCTGTTTATGATTATTCTGCTGCTTTGTGCATGCGGAAATAAGTCTAAGGTCTCAACAACAAATAGTAATAACGAATCCTTTAAAAAAGATGAAAGTTCTACAGATTCTGAATATATATTAGAAAAACGGGAGGAATCTGATGGATTCATTTGGTACTCTTTTCATGTAAAAGGAAAAAAGAAAGGGGATTTTTTAATGAAGGGTGCAATGAATGAAAATAAAGAAATAGTAATTGAGCCATTTTGGGGATTTGTTGAATATCAACCAAGGGACAAAAGGTTCCGCAAGTATGAGTTTTTATTAGATAATTATAATCAAGATGAGTATAATTCCATTCGAGATTATCGGTGTGGATTATATGATAAAGATGGATCATGTATAATTCCAGAAAGCAGATGCTATAAAGTCATATGTCCAGAGGAAATTAGTCATTCTCTTTTATTTTGGTATACCGTATACTATAATGATGAAAAAGGCGGAGGTCTAAATGGAGTATGTGATTCATATGGTACAGAGCTTATTAAACCTGGGGGCCACGGTGAAGTTCGTTATGAAAAGGTTGACGAAAAAATCATGTTTGTCATACATGATAAAGATAATAATGAAGATATATACACACATATCTATATAAATGAAAAAGGCAAAGGTGTAAAATATATTTCAGAACCGACAGATGATTACACTACAAGTTCTTCATTTAATAGTGATTATTCCAATGATAACTATTATTACAACAAAAACATCAATGAAACTCGTCAACCTTCAAGATTTCCTTGTAGAGCTTGTCACAAATCTCCTGGCATCTGCGGAAGTTGTGATGGGACTCGACAAGTAAAACAGCATTATGACAGTTCAACAGGATCCTGGATTATGAGACCTTGCAATGCCTGTAGCGGTACTGGAATTTGTCATGCTTGTAAAGGAGATGGATGGATAGATGAAGGTGTAGATTTTTAATTAGATTATGACAAATAAAGGAAAATATTACGAAAGTCAGTTTGAGGAAGCTACCATAGAGCTGTTGCAAGATGTAATTAATTCTTAGATATATGAACGATCATTTCACAAGCAAGAAAGAAGCCTTAAGGGCTTTAAGATATGACAGGATTAGAAAGAACAAGTTCTTTTGGATTCTCTTTCTTCTCTCTGTCGTATTGTCGTTTGTGTGCCCTTTTTTAATTAATCATGTGTTTTGTGATATATTTTATCCGAATGAAAATGCCATCTTAAATGGATTAGCAAATATCTCTTGTGGCTATTTTTCGGGTTTCTTAGTATATCTGTTTAGTTCTTTCTTCCCAGGCACCAAAAGGGATATAGAAATCATGGATAGTATATTCTTTAATTTACATATCATCTCAACGTGTCTTGAGAATATAGAAAGTGATTTCTTACCAGAGGATGTTAAACGTGATTCGAAGACGGTAAGAACGAATTTATGTAATTACCTTGTTCAAAATGCTAATTTAAAGGACTTTAGGGTTTCTGATGATTTACCGTCTACCTGTATTGTTAATAAGATTCACTTTGAAGCTATTAAAATGCGCTTGGCTATGCTAAATGAACAAACAGAAAAACTCATTACATCGTATAGGCGTGAATTGAGAAGCGAGGAGATTGAATATTTATCATCACTAGCCAATTTGAAAAAAATGTTGGAAGGCTGTGTTAATAGCAACAAGACAGAATATAATAAATATAAATTATATTATTTTATATTGGACTATATAACCTACTCACATCTGTTTTATTCAAGGGTATATCCCGAGTATAAGCGTTTTAAATATTGCAAATACAATATTTCTCATTAAAAAATGATATATCATGGCAAACAACTATATAATACCGACTCTTCCGTTACCATACGACTTAGAAACGGTAGCAGTCTTAAAACAATTGAATAAGGCAAACAAGAAACTTGCTGAACTAAAGGGTATTGCTCGCACGATACCTAACGAGAATATTTTAATTAGCATGCTCGCTCTGCAAGAGGCGAGGGATAGTTCTGCCGTAGAGAATATCGTTACGACACAGGATGACTTGTACCAAGCTGGCGTGAGCGACAATATCCGCATCATTAATCCGGCAACGAAAGAAGTGCTTCGATATCGTGAAGCTATCTTTGAGGGATTTGAGATGGTGAGAAAGAATAAGATTCTGTCGAACAACGTTATCAAGAAAGTACAGGAAAAGGTGAAACAGAACAACGCCGGTTTTTTAGTTTCGCCAAGTAAGGCACTTGTTAACCAGAGTGATGGAAGAATAATCTATACACCTCCTCAGGATATTAATGAGGTGAATGAAAAGATGAGTAACCTGGAGGCATTTATCAATGATCAAGAACTCAGCAGTCTCGACCCGTTGATAAAGATGGCTATCATTCATCATCAGTTTGAAAGTATACACCCTTTTGGTGATGGAAATGGCAGAACAGGACGAATCGTTAACATCTTGTATCTGGTAATTACAGATTTGCTCGACCTGCCCATTCTATATTTGAGTCGGTACATTACCCATCGTAAGGGTGAATACTATCATTTGATTCAAGCAATCAGAGACAAAAATACAGACAATGCCAAAGAATGGGAAGAGTGGATTTTGTTTATACTGAAAGGTGTAGAGGAAACAGCTGGCAATACAATAGAACTGGTAAAGGGAATATCACAGTTGATGGCTGAATATAAGAATGTGTTACGTCCTATATTTGATAAAGCCTACAAACACGAATTGATTAATAATCTCTTCTTCCATCCATATACAAAGATAGAGTATATGCAGCATGATATGATGGTTCAACGTAAAACTGCTGCCAAATATTTGGATAGAATTGTGGAGACAGGATTACTTGAAAAGGTGAAGAAAGGAAGAGAGAACTATTACATCAATGTAAAATTGTGCAACTTGTTCCTTAATTACAATGAGGTGTCAGAACAAAAGACTGATACAATAGAATCAATCGTTAAATAATATGTACCTCAAAAGAAAGAAAAATACCCATACCATAGCCAATGCGTACCCAAAAACATGATTTTGGGTACATATTATAGATGATATGTGTAATTAATTGCACATTGAGATACATATTAAGATAATACATAGATTATGGCAAATAAAGGAAAATATTACGAAAGTCAGTTTGAGGAAGCTACCATAGAGCTGTTGCAAGATGCTCAATGGCAGTACACCTTTGGCGACGAGCTGCATCGTAAGTTCACAGACCCTCTGATAGAAGAGGATTTGCGAACATTCCTCCATGCTCAGTATGCCAAGAAAGGACTGACAGAAGCTGAGATGGATAATGTAGTGGCAAACCTCAGGAATGTAGGTGGGCAGAACGACTACTATGCCTGTCAGAATGCTTTTTTACTGTATCGTGATGGCTATGACTTCACATATAGCGATAATCGTGATACTCCTTTCCGTATGGAGTATATCGACTTTGAGCACCCTAATCGAAATATCTTCCGTTGCGTAAACCAGTTCGTCATGGAGCAAGGTCAGGAAAATCGCCGTCCTGACATTCTGCTCTTTGTGAACGGTATTCCTGTCTGTATCATAGAACTGAAGAATCCCACCAAAGCCAATGCAACCATCAGGGATGCACATACCCAGATATGCACTCGCTATATGAGGGATATACCTTCATTGCTTCGCTATTGTGCGCTTGCTGTAATCAGCGATGGCGCAAAGAATGCTCTTGGCACTCCTTTCACTCCATTTGAATTTTTCTATGAATGGAAGAAGGTGGAGAATGAGGATAAGGCAGGCAAGGGACTTGATACACTCAGGACACTCGTCAAAGGTGCGCTTTCGCCAACAAGACTGCTGGAGGTGTTGCGCGACTATGTATATTTCCCTGACCCATCAAAAGAAGATGATACGACAGAGATTGTTTGTCGCTATCCGCAATTCTTTGCCACCAGAAAGCTGAGAGACCACATACTACAGCATTTGCGTAGTGTTGGAGGTGATGGTAAAGGTGGTACTTACTTTGGTGCTACAGGTTGTGGTAAGACATACACCATGCTATTCCTGGCTCGCCAACTGGCACTTCGCTGTAAGTCGCAACTGGGTAGTCCAACGATATTAATCATCGTTGATCGAGAAGACTTGGAAACGCAAAGCGGAAAGTTGTTTGGACGTTCAAAGCGATTCTTGGAAGATGAAGCAGTCAAGGTGTTTGAGAGTCGACAGGAACTTGCCAATGAGATGACATTGAGAAAGTCAGGAGGCGTCTATATCACCACTATACAGAAATTTGCTGAGTCAACAGGACTGCTGACAGAACGGACCAATGTAATCTGTATGAGTGACGAAGCCCATAGAACTCAGAATAATCTTGGCACGCATTTGGTTATCAATGACGGTACGAAAAGCAAGAATAGCGAGACGCTTGCCAACGATGAGAAGATAGGGGCAAAGGTTACTTATGGCTTCGCAAAGTATCTTCGTGATGCGCTGCCCAATGCTACTTATGTAGGATTTACTGGAACACCTATTGACGAAACGGTTCATGTGTTTGGTCAGGTGGTTGACCAATATACCATGCAGGAATCAGAGGCTGATGGTATTACTGTCCCTATCAAGTATGACCCTCGCCTGGCACGTGTGTTTATGAACAGAGAGCAGGCAGAGAAGGTAGAAGCCTATTATAAGTTATGTGCTGATGAAGGTGCTACTCCAGAGGATATAGCCAAGAGCAAGGCTGCTATGTCGAGCATGCAGGTCATCATTGGTGATGATGATGTTTTGGAGAGGGTGGCAAAAGATATTATAGCTGACTACACCAAACGTACTGTAGGCATAGACCGCTTGCAGAAGGCTATGATAACCTGTATTGACAGACCTACTGCTTTCAAACTCTATAAGAAGATGCGTGAGCAGATGCCTTCGTGGTTTGAGAAGAAGAAGGCCCTGAACGAACTCACTCTGACAGCAGATGAGAAAGAGAAGCTGAATGATGTGGCATTCGTAAACATGGTGATGACTACAGACAAGGATGATGAGAAGGAACTCTATCAGCTGTTGGGCGGTGGCGCAAGCAAGGAATATCGAAAGTTCTTGGATACAGAATTCAAGTCAGAGAAATCGAACTTCCGCATTGCTATCGTAGTAGATATGTGGGTAACAGGCTTTGACGTGCCAAGCCTGACATTGCTATATAATGACAAACCTCTGTCGAAGCACACTTTGATACAAACCATATCACGTGTGAATCGTAAGTTCAAGGATAAGGAATATGGCTTTGTAATAGACTATATCGGAATCCGTGAGGAAATGAAGAAAGCCATGAAAAAATATGGTGGTGAAGTGCCTCCGGCAGAAGATTTGGATATAGCCTATGGTATATTGAAGAATCAGTTGCAGCTATTGAAAGAGATGCTCGCAAAACTGGACTTCACACCTTTCTTTGGTAATAACGACTTGGTACGCTTACAGTTCTTACAGGAGGCTGCTGAATATATTCTGGCAAATAGTGTAGAGCGGAAAGGCGAGGTGTCATTCCTGAAACGTTTCAAAGAGCATGTGAAACGTCTTCGTTCATCCTTTAACATCTGCAACCCTGCAGGCATACTTTCTGAAGAGGAAGTGATGTGGTGCCAATGTATGATGGGTATATGTTCGTATGTCATGAAGATGACAGCAACAGAACATGATACAGATAGCATGAATAGTCATGTGGAGCAGATGGTGAAAGAAGCTATATTGGCAAGTGGTGTTGAGCGACTCTTTGAAGAAGGTGAGGAAGAAAATATCTATGGTGATGCTTTCGTACAGGAGTTGGAAGATGTGAAGATGCCATATACCAAGTTCCAACTGCTATGCAAATTGGTGGCTAAAGCTATCAAAGTATATAGAGGGACCAATAAGATTCAGGCAGAAAAATTCCAGATAATGCTTGAAAAGGTTATTGATGAGTATAATACTCGCGATAAACTGACCTTCACCAATGAGGTGACAGAAGGAGTGGTAACAGGTGTTGTGAATATCGTAGAAGATAAGATTAGCACTCTTACTGAAAAACTGGAGAAGATTCTGAAAGACCTAAAGGTTGATAGCGAGAAGTTCAAGGAACTGGGTATCACTTTTGAGGAAAAGGCTTTCTTTGATGTGTTGACAGAAGTTAGAGATTCGCATAAGTTTGAATATTCAGACGAGCGTTGTATTGAACTTGCCAAGAAAATAAAGTTGCTGATTGATGATACCGCTGTTTATGCTGACTGGCTTAATAATACCAACCTGAGAAACAAGTTGGCTTCGCAACTTACAGTACTCATCTATAAGGAAGGATACCCACCAGAGTGGGATGAGGAAGTATTTAAAAAAGTCCTTGATCAGGTAGAGAACTATAAGAAGAACGGCACGTCTAAACTTAAGTTTACAAAACTAGAGAATGTAGAGGATGATATAGATGTTCGCAACCTCATATTCAATCGCCTTCACATGAATATTGAAACAGATGATTTGGAGTTGCAGCAAGAAGTCATAGATAGGTATGGTATGCGATATCCAGATATGTCTCTTAATGACTGGAGGCATATCATAGAGGCATATACTCCTATGATAAAACAATCAATAAGGCGAGGCGATATGTCGATAGTAAGGGAAGATGATGCTGATTATAGAATGGCAGCAGATGATGATCCTCATGTAGAGGAGTAAAAATATAACTTAGAGGATGCTCCATATTTATATAGTTGATAGTTGATAGCTGACAGGTGATAGCTTCAGTTTAGTGTTTACCGCATTTTCATTTTTATTAACTAAAATATATTCCCATTTCATTTGTATGGAATGGGATTTTTTTGTACCTTCGCATCCATGAAACAAGTTAAGATATTCTACCAGTACTCCTGGATTATAAATACCCTGAAGAATAATAAAAGAGTTACGCTCGAAGAGTTAAAACGTCTTTGGATTTTGGATGAAGTGGCTGACGGAAAGCCGCTTTACCGTTCGACATTCAATAGATATCGCGATGATATTCAGAAGATGTTTGGCATCGTCATCGACTGTGACATGAAGACTTATGAATACTACATTGGCAACCCTAATGCCCTCAGCGAAGATAGCATAGAGCAATGGCTGTATTCTACGATGACTGTTCATGGTATGTTGTCTGAAAGTACTGCCGTAAAGGATCGTGTGGTGCTGGAGAATGTAGCAACTGGCTTGGAGTATCTTCAAACCATCATTGAGGCTATAAATACGAACCATTGTCTGCTACTGGGCTACCAGAAGTTTGGTCAGGTGGGGTATGAGAAAATTGTCTCTCCCTATGCCCTGAAGCTGTTCCATCAGCGTTGGTATATGCTGGCAAAGACTCAGGAGGATTCGATGCGCCTCTATGCTCTTGACCGCATACAATCATTGAGTATTACGGAAGAGATTTTCAAGATGCCTGCAGACTTCTCGCCACAAGAATATTTCTCAGAGTATTTTGGTGTACTGACAGACAGCAGCGTTCCTATGGCACACATCGTTATCCGTGCTCACAACTGGACACCGAACTACCTTCGTACTTTGCCGCTACATCAGTCGCAACGAGAGCTTGCATCAACACCTGACTACACAGACTTCTCGTATAACCTTCGTCCTACATCTGACTTCATCGGCCAACTGCTATCGCAGGGTAGTGGTATCGAGGTGCTGGAGCCGCAAGATCTGAGGCAGAAGATGCGTGAATTATTAGAGGAGAGTCTAAAGCGTTACTAGTTGTTAGTCGTTAGTAGTGAGTTGTTAGTGACTAAAGACTAAAAACTAAAGCCTTTTTCGGGCAAAAAAGGCGGTTTTCCCTTAAAACATGTTAAATATTATAGGGGTGTCCCTGAGTTTTGGGACAGCCCCTACATTACCTTTGTGGCGTGAAATCTAAATCACGTCGCAAAGATAATGTTTAATATTTAAATTAATAATGTTATGGAAAATGTAAATTTTGCAAATGTAGTGAGAGAGTGCATCGAGGGTGCAGCAATTGTAGGATTTGGAGTAGTATTGCTATTTCTGTCATTAACAGCTTATGGAGCGATGAGCATGTAAGGGTAAAAGACTAAAGACTAAGAACTAAAGACTAAGAACTAAAGACTAAGAACTAAAGACTAGAGACTATAAAACAATGAAAGAAGAATTTTATCAGTTGAAGGAATGGCACAGGGATGCCAGAAGGGGACTCGACCATGTTACGGAGAGTTTCAAGGATGCAGCAACATATCTAAATAGTTTCGTGCAGGGATTGGATGTAGTTGGTGACTTGATTGCAGAGTACGAAAGGCTGCAAAGAGAACTGGAGGATAAAGATGATGATATAGTAGTCATACAGAAACAGTTGCAGGAAGAAAAGGATGCAAGGCAAACGGCAGAAGTGAGATTTTCGGAGATGAGTAAACTGTCTGCTGGTGTGGCCAAGAAATCGTCGCAGGAGGATTTTCTGGAGGTCCTGCAAAAATTCGTAAACAGGTCGAAACATAAGCGCATAGAGAAACGCATAGCAGTGAAGGAGGTTGTGCTGGAAATGGCTATGACCAACAACATTACATTGCCAGAAGACTTGATGCAGACAATCGAATCTCTTGACGATGAGAAGCCTATAGTACTCAATCAGAATACATATAATGCTCCTGTGGGGCAGGTGGTGGAGAGAGCAGATAAGATAGTGTGTAATGAATAAAAGAAACAGACGATGAGCGATATTAATATCACAAATAATTTCAATGCTCCAATAGGTCAGCATATAGACCATGTAGATACAGTAAACCTGCAAATGGATGGTGATGGGCAATTCCATTTCGGAATGGTGGAGAAGGTGAACCAAAACGCAAACGAAAACCAAAACGAAAACCAAAACATTAACAATAACCAAAACGCAAGTGATGATGAGTTGTTCCATTTTATTCATCCTTCTGTGAATGAACAGGAGGAGATGATTATTCATAATGAGGTGAAACGATTGGTGACGAAGCATGGTATTCAGGAGATATGTCAATACCTTTATAAAATGTCTTCGCAAGAGAAAATCCTATTACCTCAGAATCCAG
>ODAJ012030935.1_pt1 | contig 11912 bp, 4 predicted proteins | sample 1539241 | NCBI WGS metagenome assembly ODAJ01 (sample SAMN02144231, study PRJEB22623) | gut metagenome | biome: sheep rumen | host: Ovis aries | place: New Zealand | reverse complement strand
AAGTATAGCGTGGTCGTCGGCGATGCGTCACTTATCGCTAAGGGTTCAATCTTCCCAAAGACTCGCGAAGGACGCTACGACACTTACCTTAAAGAACAAGTCATTCCCGTCCTTGAAGGCGACGACTCGACTAAAAAGAACCTCGGCGACGCTCTCCAAATTTCCACGATTAAAGATAAGCTCAAGACTTCTGAACCTTACGTCGTCAACATTGTCTGCAATATCGGCGGCGAAACTTTTTATAAGCGGCTCGACTTCTACGCCATTGACCCGCGTGCAGATTTCTTTATCCTCCTCAAGAGCGACACGACCGAAATTCAGCAAAAGCAGATTCAGCAGAACTCCCGCCTAAAAGCCGCCCTAAACGAGGCAAAGCAAGCCAACGTAGCCAAAACAGCTTTCCTTTCGCGAATGAGCCACGAGATTAGAACTCCAATGAACGCTATCATCGGGCTAGACAATATCGCGCTGCACGACCCGGATTTGACACCGACGCTTAAAGGCTACCTGGAGAAAATCGGCTCAAGCGCACGTTACCTGCTGTCAATCATCAACGATATACTCGACATGAGCCGCATAGAGTCGGGGCGCATGTCCTTCCGCAACGAAGAATTTTCCTTTACGTCCTTTGTCTATCAAATCAATAGCCTAATCGACGGACAATGCAAGGACAAGGGCTTGACTTACGACTGCCAACTCAAAGGCGAAATCGGCAAGTACTACATCGGCGACGACACCAAGCTTGAACAAGTGCTGATTAATATCCTAGGCAATGCGGTCAAGTTCACGGACGCGGGCGGCACTGTCACTTTGATTATCGAATGTACTGCACAGTTCGACGGGCAATCAAACTTCCGCTTCACGATAAAGGACACGGGCATTGGCATGAGCAAAGATTATCTGCCGAGGATTTTTGAACCCTTCAGCCAGGAGGACGACACGACCACTTCACGCTACGGCGGGTCGGGCTTGGGGCTTGCCATTACAAAAAATATCGTGCAGATGATGAATGGCTCGATAACCGTCGAATCAACTAAGGGTGTCGGCACCGAGTTTGTTATCAATGTTCCGCTGAAAGATTCGGCACGCGGCGAGGGCGAAGACTCTCGCGAAATGCGCCCGCAAGATTTTTCCGTACTGATTGTCGACGACGAATTACTTGCCCGCGAACATGCTAAATCCGTGCTAAGCGAGGTCGGAATTAAGGCTGACACTTGCGCGGGAGGCAAGGAGGCTTTGGAGCTGATTGAAATGCGCCACGCACGCCGCGAGGATTACAACTTGATTTTAGTCGATTGGCTCATGCCGGAGAAGGACGGCATTGCCCTGACCCGCGACATTAGAAAAATCCTCGGACTCGATACTACGGTTATCGTACTTACGGCTTACGACTGGTACGAGATTGAGGAGGAAGCACTAAAAGCCGGCGTCGATACGTTCATGAGCAAGCCGCTAGCCTCAACCAATGTCCTTTACGAGTTCCAACAGGCGTTCAATCGCAAACGTCAGACCGTGCCCGAAAAGAAAGTCGTTGAGCTTGAGGGGCGCAAAATTCTTGTCGTGGAAGATATGCCCGTAAACGCCGAGATAATGATGATGATTCTGGAGATGCGCGGCATGATTTCAGACCACGCCGAGAACGGGAAGATTGCTGTTGACAAGTTCGCCGAATCGCCACCCGGATTCTACGACGCAATCTTGATGGATATTCGTATGCCAGTAATGGACGGGCTAAAGGCAACGGAAGCGATTCGCGCACTCGACCACCCCGACGCAAAAACCGTGCCGATAATCGCAATGACGGCGAACGCCTTCGATGAGGACGTGCAACGCTCACTCAAAGCCGGCATGAATGCACACCTAACCAAGCCCGCCGACCCCGAACACCTCTACAAGACACTGCAAGAACTCATTAACTTCTACAGAGGTAGTAACGTCACGGCGAACCGGTAAAGCTTGAGATTCTTTCAAAATTAGCGGTTGCGTTGTTTTATAGTAGCAAATTTTCTTTAGCAAAGCCCAAGCTAAATCTTTATTTCTAGTTCGAGAACTTATCGCGACAAGTAAGGAATTGCTATTTGTTGCCAAGAATAATCGTAGCAACCGAATTGGTCGAGAATACCGTCGCCGTTGGTGTCGCGGGTAACCTTGCGACAAATCTCCAAGAAATCTTTCCACGTCCAATTATTTTCCGGAAGTGCAATGATTTCTTTGGCGAGCAACGTTTTATTCACGAACGGACCGCCTTTGTACATTGCACGCCGTCAAGCTCTAGCATACGAATATCCATAAAGATGACATCTGGCAAAGTTTTCTTGAGCAAATCCAAAACTTTTCTACCGTTCTCAGCCAAGCTTACAACTTTAATATCATTGTTCACATCAAGAATAATTTTTAAACTCTCGCTCTTGATCTCGGCGAAGATTATCTGACCAGCTAAACATGTCGAAAGTAATTTCCATAAGGGCTTGTTGGAAAGGCAAACGCTCCAAATTATCGGGACGCAATTTTTTACACTGCGGCGCACGTCGGTTATTCCCTTCTTGGCGGCGTCGCGAATTTTATTGAGCTGTTACTTTGTAACTTCTGGCGCGATTTCCAAAGTCATAATGCAGGTGTCAAGGTCGGCGGCAATTCCTGTGAGCGCGTATCCTAACGTATCATGAATTTCGCGAGCAAGCCGATTGCGTTCGCGGTTCTCAGCCTATTTGATCAACTTCTATTGCATAGGCGCGAAGACGTTAATTCACCTCCTCTAACTTCTCGTTCAGCAAGCGGATTCGTTCCTTTTCTTCGTGCTTATTTTTGACCAGCAAGACAAGGTAGAATACAAAGAAGACGATATTTATTAAGTCGAAGGTATTTCGCAATACTAGAATAACGGCTTTGGCTTCGGCGTTGTAGTAAGGCGCATAAGCCTCGAACAAAATTATTTTCGTCTGAAAAATTGCCATGTTGTAGTTAGCAATGAAATAAAGGCAGATTATCGCAACCAAGAGCGTGTATTCTTGCTGGTGTCCTTCGTACTTGTACATCAAATCCGCCACGACCAACAAAATTATTTCGTCATAAGATAGATTCAAAGAGCGCATCAGGAACATGCAAATTATAATTTCCGCCGCGAACTATGTCGGCAATTTTATAATTTTCTCGACGTGCCGCCCATAGCATTATCGTATTCGGAGATGACTGGCGACATATTAACGGTTGTCCACTTGGCGACGAGCGCACCCATAACCAGTAAGCCCAGAACCGATTCGCCCTCCGTCAAGAATTTCATTTCTTCCTTGCTGTCGCCGTAAACACGCTTCAAAATTGGCATCATCGAGACGCAGAATCCCATTGACTGCATACGCTCAAAGTTGAAGGAGCCAATCAGGAAATTCGAGCGGACAAACGTCCAAAACAAATCGTTCTTTGTAACTTTCTTATCTGCTATAAAAACTCAGCTCATTCCTACATCAAATCCGAGTCGTAAATGTCGTCACCTTCGACAGCAGAGCCGCCGCCAGTCTTAGCCGCTTACCTCAATGGCAATATCTTTCTTCAAGCCCATGATATGGAAGACAGACCGCGGCGGCAACGCTGAAATCTAAGTTTCGGTCGATTATTTTGATTCCCAATTAAGTTGGCTGTGATTAGCAGAGTATTTAGAGCCGTCAGCAAGTTGATAGGTAACGTCAGCAGAGCCGTTGACTTGTAACGAGCCGCCGTCGTTGAAGTTGATAAACACGCTACCGGAGTAAATGTCTGCACTGGCAATTTGGTCAAGGGTGATGCCGTCGAGTATAACGCTGTCGCCGTCGTTGGTGCCTTGGATTGCATCGCTACCATTGCCCGCGCCGTAGAAGAAGTCGTTATGCCCCGTGCCGCCAATTAATGTATCGCTTGCCGAGCCAGAGCCGCCCCAAAGACTATTTTGACCACTGCCGCCGATTATGACGTTGCTAAATTCATTGCCCGCCAAAATGTTCGAGCCGTCGGCTTGTGCCGCGTTAAGCTCTCTGAAGTTTCCATAAAACGCAGTGCCGTGATTTTCTAGCGAAGTGTCGCCGAGCCAGACTTCAACCTTGTTCATGCCGGAGCCGACAGTTAGCGTTGCATTGGACGAGGTAGCCGCATAACAATTCGAGAAGCCGTCGAAGGCAACAACGCTGTCACCAACCTTGGCAATCAAATCGTCATTGAGATTGAAGGTCTTGCCTTTGGCATTGGTCAGCGTCAAGGAATCACTTGCGTCGTTGTTTATCTGGAGGATTACATTTTCGCCGCTCAAGGATACGTCAGTTATCGCGCCACCGAGTTTGACAACGTCAGACTTGGAATCGCCAGCACTGTCCATGAAGTCGAAACCTTCGATAGTGTCGCTACCGTCGCCTGTCACGTGGAAGAACGTCGAACTTTGCTTGTCCTCGTCGGTGTTGCCAAACATAAGGTCATTGCCAGCGCCGCTCCAAATGCTATTGCGTCCCGTGCCAGCCAAAATAGTATCGTCCTCGTTCGAGCCGGTGATTGAAGTATTGCCCGCGCCGCCTTTTATCGAATGAATGTTGTTAATCCAGAAAGTCGTATCAGCCGTGTAATCAGTGTTGAGCGTTATGTTAAGGTCTGTTTTCACGTCGCTGAAGTCGATTCCGTGATTCATCTTTGCCGTCGCGCCGACGTAATAATCAGCCTTGCCGTCTGCCACGTTGTACCACTCGTCGTCCGCAATGTAAACTTCTTTGGCGGTTGTGCCGTTCTCTGCGGAATACGTATTGATTTGAGCGGTCTTGGTGATGCCTTTAAACGTTAAAGAATTTGTATCGTTGTAGAAAGTCAAGACGCCTTCTTTGAAGTCAACAGCGGGATAAACTTCGGAGATATAAACAGTATCCGAACCTCTACCGAAGCCCGTATGGAAGCCATCAACCGTTGTGTTGCCGTTAAAGACTATATTGGAACGCCCGCTATCAGAGGACATGCTAACCAAGTTGGAACCCGCGCCCGCGTCTACGAAACTTCTTGCCGCCGCGAAAATCGTATCGTCGCCCGCGCCGCCCGTTAGCGTAGAATTTTTCTTTGCCACGAGGAGTAAATCATCCGTCTCGTTGCTAAAGTCAAGCGAATCACCCCGCGACGCGTAGCCGACCTTTTGCAAGTTGCCTTCTCTGTCAAAGAAGTTCATCAGCTCATTGCTCTTACCCAGGTCGATTTGAGCCGAACCAAGCTTAAGGCGACCTTTGTTGAAGTCAATCGAGCCGTCCGCGACTGCCGAGGCAATATCCGCGTAGGTGGTGCCGAAGCCTGAACCCGTCGAGGCGTCGTAGCCTTCGAGCGTCATTTTGCCGCCGAGCGGGAATAACCACGTATTGCCGCCCGTCAAGTTCACAGTGACGTTTTCGCCCTGGCTGATAATCGTGTCATCGCCCGCCGTGATGTTGACAGGAGACTTAGTAGCCTCAACGATAACCAAATCGCCGCCGTTCAACGTGATGTCTTGGTTGGTGGTCTCGCTTGCCGCTACGATTGAGCTATTGTTCGGCGCGAAGTGATTGATTATCTCTTCTGCAGAAGTTTCTTTCGTGATAAGCGGATTGTCTGCGTCATAAATGTAAGCGTCGTCGCCTTCAAGTCCAACGATAATGTCGCCTCTCTTGGCTTTAAGCTCTGCTGTGTTAGCGGTGTACGTGCCCGCCTCGGAAACTTGCAAGCTTGCGCCCGCGTCCAGTCCGACAATTTCTTTATCGCGCAGCCAAATGCCGTCGCTGTCCGCAGTCAAGGTCAGTTCGTTGCCGTTTAGCGTCATTGTCTCGCCGCTCATTTGCAACCAAACTTTTTCTAGTTCGTAAGCAGTAATCGTTCCGCGTTCAATGTCGTGAATGTAAAGGGAATTATCATAAGCTCCGATTGATGAGAAGTCGATACCTCTGGTATGAATGCCAATGCCGTTGATTGACAATGTGCCGCCAGTGCCCTTGCTAAACTCAATGGAACCTTCGAGGTCATCAACGGTCATGAGGTCGCCTTTATCGTTAAATCCAAACGTAACATTATCATCGCCCGTTACCGTGACGCCAAAGGGAACTGGTTTAGCAGCAATCCAAAATTCGCCTTCCGTGTCCGTATGCACTTCGCTGACGCCGCCCAAACTCGCTAACGTTGCATTGCCGCTCACGCCGAAAAGCTTCGTGCCGTCCGAACTGCCAACAACGTCAATCGAATCATCGCCATTAATCAGAATCGAATCGCTACTACCGTTTACGTAGAACGTGTCGCCGTCGAAATCGCCGCTAACCGTGCCTTCCAAACTCGCAAAGCCGCCCGCGTAGGATTTTTCGGAAAGGAGCATCGCCTTAATTTCGACGTTTGAATCGCCGCTGATTGAATAAGATTTTTCGCCGATTGTGAATGCGCCTTCCGTGTCCGTGTCAAGGTAGAAATTTTGTCCACCTGCCGCATATTTATCGTCATAGTCGCCGTCAACGCTCGTGTCGCCGCCGCTGACAGTCGCGCCGTTCGATATGCCGCTTACTCTTCTGAAACCAAATGTGTCCGCTCGCAGGCTGTAAGTTTCGTCGCCCGCCACGTGAACTTCTTCCGAGAAAACTTTTCCGAAATAATCGCTCGGTAAACCGTTTTGAATTACTTCCTTCTCCGTGATAACGTGGCTGAATGTGTAATTGCCCTCCGCGCCCTCAATCGTTATGCCGTCCGTAATGTCTTCTGTCAGCTCGAAGGTTCTGCCGTTAATCGTCGTCGTGCCCTTCTGCGCCAAGATAAAGGACTCGCCGTTTTCAAAGCCCGTCGCTGAAACGTCCTTGCCGATTATCACTGCGTCGACGCTTACAGCTACTTTGCCGTCGCCCGTGAAGGTCTTGCCGTCGTATTGAGCCGCCGCGTCAAACGTCATGGCGTCGGGGATGAGTCCAATCGTTGCGTTGTCCTCGGTCGTGGTAAGTTTCATGTTGTTGAACGTGTATTTGCCAGCGTCCTCGGTGACGATATAAACTGCATTCTCCGCGTCTTCGCCGTCTTTGGTCGCACTGGTCGTAATTTCCGTGCCCGCGTCTATTCCGCTGATTGTCTGCAAGCCGCCCTTGTTTATCAAGACGTGATAGCCATCGTCGCCGTCGGCTATGAACTCTTCCGCGAAAATTGAGCCGTCCTTGTTCGTGATGCCGCTCGTGAAGCCGTCCGCCGTGCCAGTAATCGTCACGCCGCGTTTAACTCTTTCCGTCAGCTCGAAAATTTTGCCGCCGACTGTGACTGCGCCCTTTTCCGTAAGCAAGAAGGTTTCGCCCGCTTCAAAGTCAGTCGCAAATACGTCGCTTGCGTCAACCAAAGTGATTATGTCGTTGCCGACCGTTACGAAAACATCATCGCCGACCTTTATCGAGGAATACTCGTCCGAAATCAAAAGGCGCGTAGTCTCGTTGACGCCGTAGATAGTATCGTTGCCCCCAACGTACTCAATCGTATTGTTCGCCGCGCTGGAGCCTAAGCTGATTAGGTCATCGCCCGTGCCGCCGACTATGCTAACGTTGCTCCGGCTGATTGTGACATCATCGCCGCCGCCTTCCAAGCTGATAACTTTGCCCTCAACTTTATACATCGTGTCGTTAATGTTAATGCTGTCGTTGGTGAGGAACGCACCTTGCAAAACAGCAAAGCTTTCGTCGCTGAAAACGAAAATATCTCTTGAGCCTTCCATGACCTCATAATCATCGGAGCTTAGCGAGAGAGTAGAGGTTGCATTAAAGCCTTGAATTGAATCGTTGCCGCCCGTGTAGTTGATTACGACGTTATCGCCGGTGTTTGAAATGGAATCGAAGCCGCCGCTTGGTCTTATCGTGACATTATCGCCGCTGTTAGTGATTGCGTCATTGCCGTAGCCACCGTCTAGCAAAGCATCGTCGGCGGTGTTAATCAGTAGGTCGTCGCCTTCCGCGCCAAAGATACTGGAGTTTGCGCCGTCGTTGCGAATGGTATCACTGCCCGCGCCGCCGTGCATTGAACTATTCATGCCGCTTGAGGTTATGGAGTCATTGCCCGCCGCGCCGCTGATTGAAACTTTAGAGCCGCTGTTCTTAATCTTGTCGTTATTCTCGGTGCCAGTGATTAGCGTATTGTTTTTGGTGTTGGTAATGTTCAAAGCGGGGGTCTTGTAGTCGATGATATTGATTTTGGACAAGCCCGCGCCGCCCGCGATTGTGATTGTATTCGAGCCGACATTAACAATCACGTCGTCGCCGCTCTCTACGGTCGAATACTCACTGCCCGCCGTTATGCTGAGCTTAGTCGTCTCGTTGAAGCCGTAGATAATGTCGTTGCCGTCGCCCGCCTCGTATTTAATCACGTCGTTATTGAGCGAGGCTCCGTGAAGGCTGATTAGGTCATCGCCCGCGCCGCCGTTAATCGTCGCGTCGTCGCCTTCGTTAATGATAGTGTCGTTGCCTTCGCCGCCGAGGATTGATGCCGAGTCGCTGAAGATTGGGTTAATGTAATCGTCGCCTGCGCCGCCGTTTATGTTCGCATAGCCGCCCATTGCCCACGTAGAAGATACGCTTTCCACAGTCTCGCCCAAAATCGTATCGTTGCCCGCGCCGCCGTTAATCGTCGTGTGGTCGCCGAGCCTGACTATGATTTTGTCGTCACCCGCGCCGCCGTCGAGCGTCACGTAATAGGCATGCTCATTGATAATCGTATCGTCGTCTGCGCCCGCATTAATCGAAACGGCATTGGAAAACAAGAGACCCTGCGGGCTGTAGTTGTAAATGGTGTCGTTACCTGCGCCGCCGTCGATTATCGAATACTCACCGATATTGTTGATTGAGTCGTCACCAGCGACCGCGTTTATCGTGACGTTGGAGCCGTAGTTTGTAATCGTGTCATTGTATTTAGTTCCGCCCAAAGAAATGTTGTCGGTTATGTTGGTAGTTTCCCAACCTTCGCCGTTGGCTTCTGCAACAAATCTGAACACGGCGTTGCTATACCCTACGGGGTCATTCAAGCCGGCTTGCGCGTGCCCTGCGCCTTTGACGATAAATTTTTCTTTGACTTCTGCGCCCGACGCGTCGTAAAGTTCGGAGAGCATACTAACTGGAACAACACCGTCGTCGTCGCCCGAAATAAACAGCGTCGGCATCTTTGCGGAAGAAATTGCGTTAATCGGAGTAGCTTCCGAAAGATAATGCCCAGAAAATTCTTCGGCGACTCCGTCTATAGCCTCAAGAACTTCGGGTGGTGCCCCAATGCCGAAGGCTTCGTTAAGCAAGTAGAAAAGTTTCATGGCAGAGGTATAGCCGCAATCTTCAACGAGTGCAACTACATTTGCGGCATCGGAACGGGCAGCGGCGAGCATTGCGGTTGCTGAACCCATTGACACGCCGTGCAAAGTTATCTTGGCATTTGAATTTCTGCGGGCAATTTCCTGCGTCCAAAGAGCAACGTCTTTACTTTCAGCCCCGCCCATCGTCAGCCATGTGCCTTCAGACTTTCCTGCGGCGCGTTGGTCAATCATCAAGACATTGTAATTGTTGGCAAGATAGAAAGTCGCGAAAGGATTCATAGACTCATACATACAGCCGTAGCCGTGAACCAGCACGACCCATTTATCATTGGATTTTTCGGGAGTGTAGTGAACGCCGTAGAGTTCCAGATTGTCCGTTGACGTGATAGTCCAATCTTCTTTTGCAGAGTAATTAGTCGGTTCGGGACCTGTAATTTCCTCTGGGTTGAAGAATAGTCCTGCTATTACGGGATAACCTGCCGCCGTGCGTTTCAAAATGGATTCAACCAACGACTCAGCGGGATTTAAGTCAGCAGTTTCAATGTTAGCCGCCGATAAACTTGCCGCGTCTACTAAAGTAATCTTGCTGTCGCCGACCGTAACAATTAAATCGTTGCCGCTGATGCTAGATGAATATTCATCGGCGATTGAAAGCGTCGAGGTCGCATTGAACCCTACGATTGAATCGTTGCCACCAGTCGAATAATATTTGAACAGGACATTTTCTCCAGTATTGGTGATTAAATCGTCGCCGTCGCCCGCGTTTATGCTGACGTTGGAGCCGTTGTTTACAATGGAGTCACTGTCCGCGCCGCCGTTGATTGATAAGTTATCACCGTCGTTAGAAATGGTATCGTTGCCAGCGTTGCCGCGAAGAATATTTCCCGCCTCGCTGTTGATAATGTAATCGTCGCCGTCGCCCGCATTGATTGTAGTCTTGCCCGTGCCGCTGATAATCGTATCGCTCTTGTCTGAGCCGGTGATTGTCGTGTTGCCCGCGCCGCCTTTTATCGAGTAGACGCCGTTAATCCAAGTTGTGTTATTGGGTATCTCGTATTCGGTGTCTAGCGTGACGTTGATGTCTCCTGTTATGCCGCTGAAGTCGATGCCGGGTTTGGGGTCAGCGGCGGTGCCTACGAAATAAACTTCCTCGCCCGCGTTTACAGTCAAATCGGAATCCTCGACTTCGTACCAATCACCTGCAGCAATGAAGACGCCCTTATTCAAAACGTCTCTGTTCTCGTGGAAGAGGTTTACTTTTGCGGTCGTGGTCACGTCGCTAAGGGTCAAGCTTGCAGTGTCGTTGCCGAAAGTCAAGCCGTCCTCTAAGAATTCGACGCCTGCAGGGTCATTTTCGGGTTTTATGTAAATCGTATCGGAGCCGTCGCCAAAACCAGTGTTGAAACCTTCGACTGTGGTTCGACCTTTGAGGAGAATAACCTCGTTTTTACCTGAAACTTTAATTTGATTGGAGCCAGAGCCAGCGTCGATTGAGGCGTTGTCGCCACTGTTGGAAATGGAATCGTCGCCGCCGAGCGCGTTTATCGTGACGTTCGTACCGGTGTTTTGAATCGTGTCGTTACCTTCCGTGCCGGTTATAATCGTGTCATTGTTCACGCCATAAAGAGCCGCGCCCTTATCAAGTCCCATGATATAATCTCCTTCATTCGCATTGATCGTCATGCCGTTGACTACGTAAGAATCTTGAGCCGCAACTTTCAAGCTTGAGCCCGCGTCGAGCCCTAAAACTTCAAAGCCGTTCGCGTCCGCTGTGATCGAAATCAAGGTGTCGTCTATAGGTCGCACAGCCGAGGCGGAGCCGTTGATTGAAACTTCATGGGCGGTGAAGTCGCCGCTGACTGTGCCGCTCAAGCTGTCGAAGCCTCTTACGTATGATTTATCTGGCTCGAAGCCAACCTTTATCGCAACGCTGTCATCGCCGCTTATGCTGTAATCCTTATCCGCAACAGTGAAGACGCCTTCGGTTTCCGTCACGACATCAAAAACTGTTCGTTCGGGTTCGCCGCCAAAAGTTGCGTCGCCTTTAATCGTCGCAGGAGACGACACGCCGATAATCTGTTGCAAGCCGAGCAAGTCCGTTTGAATTCGGTAGCTGTCGTCGTTGGTGAGGAAAAATTCTTCCGTGAAAATTTTGCCGACGTTTGCGGGGTCGGGGTCGTCGAATCGTGCTTCGCTCTCCTTGGTGTTGGTGCGGCTGAAAATAAATCCGTCCTCCGCGCCCGTGACGCTGATACCCGTCGGGACTTCTTCAGTCAGCTCAAAAATTCTAGCGTCGTCAGTGACGTTGCCCGCCTCAGCCAAGATGAAAGATTTATCCACGCCAAAGCCATCAGCAACGACACCCGCGCCCAAAACGACGCCGCCACTTGTAAGACTGACATTGCCCGCGCCCGCAAAAGTCATGTCGTCATAAGTAATAGCGTCATCGCTCGTCTTGAAGGTCATGTAATCATCGGTCGCCGTCATTGAAATATTCGCGGCGGAGGTCGTGATTGTCTGTCCGTTAATTGTGTAAGTGCCAGCCTCGCTCGTCGTGAAGTAAAGCGCGGGAACAAAATCTTTTAAGTCGGTTGCCAGTTCGGTGCCTTTAGCGATTTGGAAGAGACCATGCCCGATTTGA
>ODAJ011869151.1_pt1 | contig 11916 bp, 8 predicted proteins | sample 1539241 | NCBI WGS metagenome assembly ODAJ01 (sample SAMN02144231, study PRJEB22623) | gut metagenome | biome: sheep rumen | host: Ovis aries | place: New Zealand | reverse complement strand
AGGAAGAGGTTCAGCAGCTTTTAAAATAGAAAAAAGCTATAATTCTGGTAATATTTTTGGAAAAAATCACATTTCAGGAATAGCAAACTTTGGAGGAGAATTGCAAAATATTATAAATACTGGAGATATAACATTTTCTGATCCATCATTTGTAGGTGGACTAGTATCAGTACAAGATAGTACTTATACACCAGGAACAATGAAGAACTCAATTAATACAGGAACTCTATATTATAATGGAACTGAAAACACATATACATCTGTTCATTCTTTAGGTGGTGCAAACTCAAATAACACAAATATATATTATTTAAATACTACTATAGAAAGATTAAAAGATTTTAATGATACTGTAGGAACAAGAAAAACCCATGAAGAGCTTATTTCACATGATTTCTATGACACTTTAAATGTTGATAATGTTTGGGTATATAAAGAAGGAGACATCCCAACTTTAAAAATGCCAATAACATCTGCAAGAATTGTACAAGAAGTTAAAATAAAAAATGAATTTAAAAAATTTAAAATAACAACTGAAGTAGAAGAAATAAATGGTGTTAAAGGAGGAACAATATCTGGTGAAAATCAGATGCCATATGAAACAGTAAATTATAAAGAAGATAGTACCAAACAAATTAAAATTATACCAGATGATGGATTTAAAATTATAGGCTTAACAATTAATGGAGAATCACAACAATTTAAAACATCAGTAGATGGAACATATACTCTACCACAATTTAACCAAATGCAAGAAGACAAAAGAATTGTTGTAAAATTTGAAAGAAATGAAAAAGTATTCCAAATTAATAAAATTGATGAAGCTACAAGACAACCCCTATCAGGTGCAGAATTTAAAATAGAACCACCAAAGACGGATTTGACAAATACTATACAAAGAGCAAATATGTATTATTTCCCATATTCTGATCAAACAAACCAATATATTTCAGATAATATAGGGATGGATAATACATTCGCACTTTCTTTTATACCAGTTGTAATTCAAAAAAGTGGAAATTATCATTTAGAAATTAATGCTAGAATTTCAAGTGAACAAGGAAAAGACATAGGATATGCAACTATTAATAAAACTGGTGGACCAACTAATTCACATGGTGATGGAACAAATTTGATAGAATTTATGAATATTTCAGGAGAGGTTGAAAACAAAACATATAAGTCTGATACAATTTCCTGTGAAGGAAGTAGAACATTCATTTTAAGTATTGTTTATTCTAAAGATGAAGAAAATTCTGTGGGAGAAGATGCATTATTTATAAATAGCATAAAACTAGTAAATGAAGATGATAAATCTATAACTGGTATAACAAATGAAGATGGACAAATGGAAGCATCACTTATAGAAGGAAATTACATAATTACAGAAACGAAGGCGCCTAATGGATATTCTTTAAAATCAACTCCAATTGAATTTACTTATAGTGCTACTGGTGAGCAAGAAATTACTATTGAAAATACAAAAAAACCTATAATAAATGTAAATCACTATTTGTGGACTTCTGAATCAGGTATAACTGATACAAAAGTTTCAGATTCACAATCAATGGAAGGTGAAATTGGAAAGAACTATTCTACAAACCCTAATTTTGATATTGAATATGAAATAGTAAGGAATCAGGATTACTATGGAGATAAAACACAAAGCGAAATACTTACTATATATGGAAAAAATTCTATCCAAGAAATGGGATATGAAACATGGGAAGAGTTTTACAATGACTACTATATTCCACAAAATTCAAGTGGAACATATGAGCAAACAAATGAAGATATCAATTATTATTACAAAGAGAAAACTTATACATTAACTGAAAAACATTTACTAGAAGGCACTAACCAAAATGTACCAAGTAAAACAGGAGGAATAGTTGCAGACCAATTTACGGATGGATATATTAAAAATCAGCAATATACGACAACACAGTCAGATCAAATTGACTATAATAAATATGAATTAGTATCTACTCCAGAAAATGCTAATGGTACAATCTTATCAGATACAGAGGTAGTGTATTATTACAGGGTAAAAGATTCAACAGGAATCATTGTACATCATTATATTGTTGGAACTGAAAATAAAGTACCAAATAATAATGAGGGAGTTGTAGAAGATGAAGTTATGCCTGAAAATTCAATTGCAAAAGTAGGTGATTCATATACAACTACAAATGCAGAAAACCAAATAGCTTCTAACTATAAAATTGCAACAAATAAAGATGTATATGGAGATTCTATACCAGAAGGTAAAAATGCATTAGACAATTATGAGCCAGACAACAAAAATGGTTTATATACAGCTGATATTCAAGAGGTTATATATTATTATATAATGGAGACTCCAATACATACAAGTAGTATTACAAAAACAGGTACAGAAAGTATTAGTCAAGAAGATGAAAAGGTAAATTATAATATTACATATAATGCTCAGATTCAAGACTATATTGGAAATGCAACAGTACAGATAGTAGATCAATTGCCATATAGAATTGATGTTTCAAAATCTAGTTTAAATGGTGGAGAATATAATGATACAAATAAAACTATAACCTGGAGAGAACTAAGAAATTTAGATACATATACAAACTCTAATTCGGGAAATTTAACACTTTCAAAATCTATTAGTGTTGTATTTAAAAATATAGATTATAGTAAACATAAGATGACAAACATTGCTCAAGGAAATACAATATTGTTAGAATCAAATACATCTACAGATATAGTACAAAGTTCACTAGATACAAGTTATAGATTCTATAGAAATATAACAGTAAATAAGGTTTGGAATGACAATAATAATGAGCTAGGAATAAGGCCAAATTCAATAAATGTAACACTTAAGGCACAAGATTATGAAATACCTGATTCTATACAAAATCAAGTACAATTAAGTGAACCAAATTGGACTTATACATGGCAGAATTTAGAAAAATATGATAATTTAGGAAGAGAGATTGTATATAGCATTGAAGAAAACTTAACAGATAATGCAGCTATAGTATATACTTCAGCAACTACAACTAATAATGATACATATACAATAACCAATACTTATCAAGAGCCTGAGAACTTAACAAGCTTAGTTGTCAAAAAAATATGGCAAGATAATAATGATGAGAATGGAAAAAGACCAGAAAAAATTAAGATTGAGCTATATAGACAAAATAGCGAAAATAGTACAAAATTGTCTCAATATATACTAGATGTTTCAACTGAAAATTCATACACTTTTAGAAATTTACGAAAATATGATGAAAAAGGTAATAAAATAACATATTTTGTAGAGGAAAAAGAAGTAGATGAAAATGATTTACACCTATATAATACATCAATAGGAAATCTAGAAGAAATAAATGATTCAACATATGAAATCAATATTACGAATTCATTTGATGTTCCAGATGAAAAAATTAATATAAGTGTAAATAAAGTATGGGATGACAATAATAATCAGAATAATAAAAGGCCAAGTAAAGTAAAAATTGTTTTATCAAAACCAAAAACAGATGGACAAGGTATAGATAGAGTTGAAGAATATGAATTAAATGTTCAAAATAATGAATCTACACATACATTTGAAGATTTAGCAAAATATGACTCTAAAGGAAATGAAATAACCTATATTGTTTCCGAAGAAGAAATTTCACAAGATGATTTGAAGTTCTATACAAAACAGATATCTGATATTACTAACAATAATTGTACAATTACAAATACATTTACAATACCAAGTGAACAAATAACAATTAAAGCAAAAAAAATATGGCATGATAATAATAATAATTACAATAAAAGACCAAATGGTGTAACTATTAAACTTATGAATGGTACAAATGAAATAATGACAGATGTTGCAAATGATTCAAATCAATGGGAGGTTACATTTAGTAATTTGGCTAAATATGATAATCAAGGAAATGAAATAAACTATACTGTACAAGAACAAGAAATTAATCAAAAAGATTTATATTTCTATAGTGATGTACAAATCAGTGGAAATAAGACAGACGGTTTTGAAATAAATAATACATTTACAGTACCAGATGAAAAGATTCAAATACCAGTAACTAAAACATGGAATGACAATAATAAAGATAGAATTTCAAGTATAGAGTTAGTTCTTTCAGGAAATGGAAATACATATAGACATACTTTAACAAGTGCAAATAAATCACCAACAAACCCAAATATATGGACATATATATTTAATAATCTTCCAAAATACAGTTCAAATGGAGATGAAATAACTTATACATTGAGTGAACAAGAAATTCAAAATGGGGATTTAAAAAAATATATTCAAGTAACAGATGGATACAATATAACTAATACTTCTATAATTAAAGAGTCTTCAATTAAAAAAGACGGTACAAATAAAATTACTTCATTAGATGATAAAATAGAGTATTCTTTAAAATATACTGTGGAAATAGATTCAAATTATACAAATGGTGCAACAATAACAATTGTAGATACTCTGCCATATGAGATAGATGAAACAAAAGAATTTAGTTTAGATGGTGGAAACTATAATAAAACAAATAGAACTATTACATGGACAAATAATTATACAGGAGAACAAGAAATAACAAAAAATATTTCATTGGTATACAAAGACATAGATGTAACAAAAACAAATATTACAAACGCGGTTAAAGGTATTTTACAATTAGATAATGGATATGAAGAAGAAAAAACAACTACATATGATACAAAAGTTGATTTTACAAAAACTATTACTGTAAACAAAATATGGATGGGAGATTCTAGTACACATCAAAATGGAAATATAGAAATTTCAAATTCAAGACCAAACAAGGTAACTGTTCAGCTAAATTCTGTAAATGATAATAATCAATTATCTTTATTAGATGAAAAAGACATAACACAAAATGATAATTGGCAGATTTCTTTTGAAAATGTACCAAAATATGATACCTTAACAAGAAAAGAAATAAAATATCAAGTTACAGAAAATGATGTTCCAGAAGGATATTATAGTAATATAGATGAGAATGAAAACACTTTTACAGTAACAAATTCAAAATATGGTAGTATAAAAATAACTAAAGTAGATAGTATAGATGAAAATGTTAAATTAGGTGGAGCTGAATTTAAATTAGAAAAATTAAAAGATGTAAATGGTAAGATGGTAATTGATGAATCTTTTAACACTAGAACTGCAACATCATCAACGACGGATGCAACATTAGGTCAATTTGAATTTAAAAACCTACAATATGGAACATATAGATTAACAGAAACAAAAGCACCAGAAGGATATAATTTAATTAAAAATACTACAGATATTGAAATTAATTCAGATAATACTGAATATAATGGCAAATTATCAAATAAACAAAAAACAATATTACCATTGACAGGTGGATTTGGAAGAAACACTCTAATTGCAGTAGGAATATTTATAATTATAATATTGATTTTAATTAAGAAAAAAAGAATTTATATTGTTAAAATATAGAAGAAAATGAAAAGTATTTTCGCAATTTTATTAGTATTTAATGATTAAAATGTAGTTACATATACAATATATGTTGTGCTTTTTAATCATTAAATACTCACATTTTGATTAAAATATTTTTAATCAGTTAGAAAGGAATTAGTAAAGAATGAATAAATTTTATAGATTAATAATAACTGTATTAATTGGGATTCTAGTTTTAATAAGTTGTTTTACAATTGTAAAAGCAGTTGATTTAAGCAAAACCAGAGGAAGTTTAACTATAACAAAGTATGAAAAAGGAAAAACAGATGGAACAGGTAATTATTTACCATTATCAGGAGTAACATTTAATATATACAAAGTTTCAGATACTGAAACATCAACTATTACTCCTACTAGTAATTATACAGCAACAGCTTTAACGGGAAATAATGGTAAAGCAAATTTTCCAAATCTAGAACTAGGAAGATATTTGGTTGTAGAAGCTAATGCACCAGCAAATGTAACAGAAAAAGTTGCAAATTTTCTTATCGATATTCCATCCACAAATGCTGAAGGTAATGATTTGATTTATGATGTTGAAGTAGAAGCAAAAAATGAAACTGTTTATGGTGCAATAACTTTGACAAAACAAAATGAAAAGGGTGAAGTAATGAAAGGAGTAACTTTCATACTTCAAAAACAAGATAACTCAAATTGGGTAGATTATCCAAATAGTACTTCAAACTCATATAATACTAATAGTAATGGCCAAATTTCACTTACTGGATTATCTGCTGGAAATTACAGATTTATCGAAACAAATTTAGGTACAAATAATGGATATATACTTGATAATCAAACTGCTTATGAATTTAATGTAAGTCTAGGAGAAAGCTCAACTACTGTTGTAACACCTTCAAATATAATTGTAAAAAATGAAAAACCTACAATTAATAAAACAATCACATCAATTACAAAAAATTCAAATAATACAAATACAATACAAAATGGAATAATAAGTGCTGATAAAGGAGATAATATTTCTTATAAAGTTATAGTTGATGTACCTACTATGGTTGAAAGATTAAATACATATCAAATTTCAGATATGATGCATATAGGCCTTACTTTTCAATCTGCTGGGTTTAACATAAAAGGAATTGGTTCAACAAGTAATGATTTGGTAAAAGATACAGATTATACTTTGAGTTCTACTGGTAATACATGGAATTTAAGTTTTACAAAATCAAGTATAAAACCATATACAACCTTAGAGATTACTTACAATGCAATTGCAAATGAAAATATGGATGTTACAAATACAGGAAATATAAATACAGCTAAATTAACATACTCAAATATTGTAACAAAAGATTATAAAAATACAGATAATACAGATACTACATTAGATTTAGAATCATCTGTAAATGTTTATACAGGTGGATTTAAATTAGAAAAAAGAGAAAATACAGTTACTGGACAATTGCTTTCTGGCGCTATATTCAAACTTGCTTCATCTAGAGAAAATGCAAATTCTGGTAATTTTATAAAAGACTCAAATGGAAATGAAATAACACTAACAACAGTAGACGGAAAAGCTGAATATAAGGGGCTAACATATGGAACATATTATTTGGTTGAAATTCAAGCTCCTTCTTATGATGATAATGGAACAACAAAATACTATGATTTACTAAATAAACCAGAACAGATTACTATAAATGAAAATTCATATGCAAGTAATCCAATTGTTGTTTTAAATAGAAAGAAAACAATTCTTCCAATGACTGGTGGAATTGGAACTTTAGTGTTTGTTATATCAGGAATTGTTTTAATCTTTTTAGGTGTATTCTTCTATATTAAACATCAAAAGGAATAAGATTTAGAGGAGATAAAGTTGAAGAAAACAATAATATATTGGATTATGATTATATTAGGAATGCTTTTAATTTCATTTCCTATAATATCAAACTATATAAATACATATAAACAAACAATTGTAATGTCAAATTATCAAGAAGATGTAAAAGAATTACCTGAAGATGAAAAACAGCAAGAGTTACTAAATGCTCAGAATTATAATGAGAAATTAGAACAAAGTACGGCTATTGATATATCGTTAGATACTAATAAAAATGAAAAAGATACTGAATATATTAATGTACTTAACATTGGAAATATTATGGGATATATAAGCATACCGAAGATTGATGTCTATTTTCCTATATACCACGGAATATCAGAAAATGTTTTGCAATCAGGAGTAGGTCATATAGAAAAATCATCTTTACCAATAGGTGGGAAAAATACACATGCGGTATTAGCGGGTCATTCTGGACTTGCTAGAATTAAAATCTTTGATGATTTAGATAAATTAGTTGAAGGAGACTTATTTTATATATATGTTCTTGATAAGACTTTAGCATATAAAGTAGATAGAATAGATATAGTTTCACCAGATGATACTGAAACAATAAAAACATACGAAAATGAAGACTATGTTACTTTAGTAACTTGTACTCCACGTATTTTAAATACAAATAGATTATTAGTTAGAGGTACAAGAGTTGAAGAAACTAATCAATTTATAGAAATTTATGATCATGATGAAAATTATAGAAAAACAGAAAAAAATAATGATGATTTAGATTTCAAAGAACTAAAAAATAATAATATTAAAAAAATATGTTTAAGTATAACTATCTTGTTTTTCATATTTATAATTATAGTATTAATGGTATTTGGTAAAAAGAATAAATAATAAAAAGCTTTACAATCAAGTTGATTTGTAGAGCTTTTTGTGATATTATATTACAAAAAAGGAAAAAATAATGAATAGAAACCAAGAAATAGAAAAATCAATTATTACTAGTTTTAGAAAAAAAATATGGGCAAAGTTTGTAAAAGCAGTAACAGAATATGATATGATACAAGATGGTGATAAAATTGCAGTATGTATATCAGGTGGAAAAGATTCTAATCTATTAGCAAAATGTTTTCAAGAACTTAAAAAACATGGAAAAGACAATTTTGAATTAGAGTTTATATGTATGAATCCTCGGTTATAATGAAGAAAATAAAAACAAGATAATTCAAAATTGTAAAACCCTTGATATTCCAATTAAAATATTTGAAACAGATATTTTTGATAGAGTATATACTATTTCAGATAGACCTTGTTATTTATGTGCAAGAATGAGAAGGGGTTACTTATATGAAAATGCTAAAAAATATGGATGTAATAAAATAGCATTAGGTCATCACTTTGATGATGTTATAGAAACAATTATGATGAGTATCTTATATGCAGGGCAATACCAAACAATGATGCCAAAATTAAAAAGTACTTCTCATCCAGGAATGGAATTAATAAGACCATTGTATTTTGTAAGAGAAACAGACATTATAAATTGGGCAGATAAAAATGATTTAGATTTTATAAAGTGTGCTTGTAGATTTACTGAAAGCAATATGTATGATGAGAACAATTCAAAAAGAATGATGGTAAAAAAACTATTAAAAGAATTAAGAGCAAAAGACAAAACTATTGATATGAATATTTTTAATAGTTCAAAAAATGTAAATCTTGATATGGTGATAGAGTATAAGCAAAATGGTAAAAGACACAATTTTTCATTTGGGGACGGTCCTTTTTTGTAAAAATTTTCATTTGGGGACGTATCTTTTTTGAAAATGTTATGTAAATCAACCGACAAGTGTTTTATATAATGCATATATTGACATTATAATTATTAAATATTTGGGAACTACTATTTTTTTTACAAAAAAGGACCGTCCCCAAATGAAAAAGAAGGAGCGAAAATGAACAATCAATTTTCAAGAACTGAGATGCTAATCGGAAAAGAAAATATAAATAAGCTACATAGCAAAAAAGTAGCAATATTTGGAATAGGTGGGGTAGGCTCATTTGTTTTAGAAGGCTTAGTTAGGGCTGGAATTCAAAATTTCATTTTAGTTGATAAAGATGAAGTTGATATTACAAATTTGAATAGACAAATAATAGCAACACATAGTACAATTGGAAAGCCTAAGGTAGAAGTAGCTAAACAAAGAGTTTTAGATATTAACCCTAATGCAAAAGTAGAGATATATAAAGATTTTTTTATGCCTGAAACAAAAGGAATTTTAGATAGTTCAATTGATTACATTGTCGATTGTGTTGATACTGTAACTGCTAAAATTGAATTAGTTGTAAGAGCAAATGAAATGGATATTCCAATAATTTCTTCAATGGGAACTGGAAATAAATTAGATCCTACAAAATTTGAGGTAACTGATATTTATAAAACAAGTATCTGTCCATTAGCTAAAGTTATGAGAAAAGAGCTAAAAGCAAGAGAAATAAAAAAACTTAAAGTAGTTTATTCAAAAGAGCAACCTATAAGGAGAGAAAAATTAAATCAGGAAACTACAACTAAACAAGTTCCTGCAAGTATTTCTTTTGTACCTTCTGTGGCAGGGTTAATTATTGCGGGGGAGGTTATAAAGGATTTAATATCATAAATTAAGTATTAATAATTATATAATCTGAATTGTGCATTTGGAAGGAATGATAGTAAAGATGGATAAAACAAGTTTTTATAAAAATCTATTACTTAAGAATTATGAAGAAAGTGTTACAGAAAAAATAATAAGTGGAGTTAAAGCTTCTAAAAAAGTTACTTTAAGAGTTAATACTTTAAAGACAACTGTTGAAGAAATTATAACAGAATTTAGTAAACTAAATATTAAGTTTAAACAATTAGACTGGTATAAAGAAGCATTTATTATAGAAAATATAGGAAAAAAAGATTTACAAAATATGGAAATATATAACCAAGGTAAAATATATTTGCAAAATCTTTCTTCAATGTTACCACCAATAGTTTTAAATCCTCAACAAAATGAAAATATTTTAGATATGTGTGCCGCACCTGGAGGAAAAACAACTCAAATGGCTTGTCTATCTAATAATAAGGCATTTATAACTGCAACAGAACGAAATAGAATTAGAGGAGAAAAATTAAAATATAATTTACAAAAGCAGGGCGCAGGTACTATTAATGTTATGCTTGAAGATGCAAGAAATTTAAGTGATTATTTTAAATTTGATAAAATATTACTTGATGCTCCTTGCTCAGGAAGTGGAACAGATAATGTATTTAAAGAAAATTTTACAAAAGAACTAATAGAAAAATCTGTTAAAATACAAGAAACTTTATTAAAAAAAGCATTAAATCTGTTAAAAGATGGAGGAGAGCTTGTATATTCAACTTGTTCAATTTTAAAAGACGAAAATGAAAATATCTTAGAAAAATGTTTAAAAAATACAGATTTTAAATTAAAAAAGATTGAATTATCAGATGAAATAGAATGTTTACCATCTAAATTTGATGAAGTAAAAACAATTACTCCAAATGATTATTTTGAGGGATTTTTCATTGCAAAAATTTTAAAATGATTTTCAATTTTTTAAAAATTGATATTATTTCAAGAAATATGAAGTGAGATATGTATTGCGAGAGGTAGTAGGTATGAAGTAGGAAGAAAGATGTTCAACATCTGACTTCTGACCTCATACCTCATATTTCTCGTTTTTACATTTATTAAAATTTATTGATTAGCATACTTTTGTTTCAATGTATCAATTTTTGATTGTTCCGCAATATCTGTTTTATACCATCCCTTTTCTGCCATTAAGTTATAAAGTTTATTTTGAATATCTAGAGAAGTATTTAAAGCATCTTTAAAAGCAGTATGCACTTCTGCTGTTGTAGATTCAACGGTTCCGTGAAGATATAAATCACAAACACCTTTTATAATGAGCAATTCTTTTTCAAGTAGTTCTCTATCTTCCATAAATTACCATTCCTTTCATTTTATAATAAGTTTAAAAATTTGTTAAAAAGATCATTGTGTAATGTTTCAAGTTCTTTTACATAAGAAGAAAGAGAAACATCTTTTAATTCATTAGATGCTTTACATGCACAACTTTTCATAATAGACTCGTGTCCTAGAGCATCTTCAACATATAATAATTCTTTACATGTCATTTTAATCACCACCTATATAAATTATGTACAAAAATTGGTAAGATATACCGAAATTTTAAAAAAATATAAAATATATTATGTTATTATTTACAGTTATATTGTATATATTAATTCATTTCTTCCATTTTCCAAGTTGACTTAAATAAAGTGAATTAACCATAATCAGAAAGTGAAAATAACAAATGACTACTACAAGGGTCGAACTCATCAATTCATTAATATATATAATATAACGGTAAATAGTAACTATATTATTCTGAAATCATTTGATTCCGATATCTGACTTCCAACTTCTAACCTCTAAATAAGTATCGGTTCAATCTGCTCGCTATTTAAAGCAGATTCTATTGTCTTTATAATATAATCTGGGTCAAAAACAATAGATCTAGGTTT
>ODAJ012191038.1_pt1 | contig 11922 bp, 12 predicted proteins | sample 1539241 | NCBI WGS metagenome assembly ODAJ01 (sample SAMN02144231, study PRJEB22623) | gut metagenome | biome: sheep rumen | host: Ovis aries | place: New Zealand | reverse complement strand
AAACACCTTATTTTATATAGAGTGGAAGAGATTTCTCTCCACTTTTTTTGTTGTTTCGAAAATAATTCTTAATTTTGCGTCAATATGACACAAGAGAGCAAGAAGACATCAATATCTTCCTTGATTGCATGACCCGTCTTCATATACAGCATCTCAAGGCAGATATCGACCAGTTTATACAGTCATGCACAGAGAAAATGGTCGATAAAAGTGATTTAAAGCAGAAAATGGTCGATAAATGGTCGATAAAACCATCTTTGGCAGACAAACTGGTCGATATTTTAGTTTATTTAGCCGATAAAGAAAAGATTACTACAGAGGACATAGTAACTCATTTTGACTTTACAAGTACCACAGCCAAGCGCTACCTTCGTCAATTGACAGAGTTCGGCTACTTAGAAGCCCACGGTGGCAACAGAAACAGATATTATACCAAGAAAGCCTGACTTTCCCCCCCCTTTATGTAAGGTGGTAACGAAACGTGACACCCTTTTAGGTGTGTCACTATTAATGACACCCCTAAAACTGAAAAGGTTGCGAAAGTTGCGAAAGTTGCGCAACATTTTTTCTCCACTTTTTTTGTTGTTTCGAAAGTTTTTCTTACTTTTGCAATCAGTATTGGCTAATCGTGGTGACACTACGCTGCTACGGCAGAGATTATGAGCCTCAGTGGAGGTGCCGATACGAAATCTTATGAGTAAAATATTTAGCGTTTGCTGTTAAGAACATTCCGAAGCTTGGTCGCAGATGGGATTTCCAAGTAAAACTTGCAAACGTTCACGCTATGCGTGGACGTTACTTGTTTCTTGGAAGGGTATGACCAAGCACCTGGAATGTGGATAAGTGATAGTCCACGTTTTTTGTGTTTGGTCAGCTTTTGTTTTTGTATGCAACGCATTGATAAAAAATTTATTAATGCAATTATGGTTAACCTAAACGAGCGTGCTGAACTGCACAAGACGATATGGAAGATAGCTAACGACCTGAGGGGCTCAGTTGACGGTTGGGAGTTTAAGGCTTATGTGCTGGGCTCTATCTTCTATAGGTTTATCTCTGAGAATATATGTGACTACATCAAGCAGCTGATGACGGAGGCTGGTCAGCCTGACTTTGACTATGTGGCCATCAGCGACGAGATGGCTGAGAAGATACGTCAGAAGATGGTGGAGGAAAAGGGTTACTTCATCTTGCCTTCGCAGCTGTTTCAGAATGTGGTGGCAAGGGCTGACAAGGATGAGAACCTCAACGAGACACTCACCAGCATATTCCGCTCCATAGAGGCATCAGCTCAGGGCACTCCGTCAGAGGATGACATGCGAGGCTTGTTCTCTGACTTCTCTGTTGACAGTTCAGCACTCGGTTCTACCGTCATCAGGCGCAACCAGCTACTTGCCAAGGTGCTCAAGACCGTTGCCACGATGGACCTCGGCAGTCGCTATGACGACACTAATAACGACACCTTTGGCGACACCTATGAGTTCCTGATGCAGATGTATGCCTCAGAGGCAGGCAAGAGTGGTGGCGAGTTCTTCACCCCTCAGCAGGTGAGCGAGGTGCTGGCAAGGATAGCTGCTCATGACAACCCCAACATTCAGAAGGTCTATGACCCTGCCTGTGGCTCAGGCTCGCTGTTGCTGAAATTCTCCAAGACCATAGGCAGAGAGAACCCCAACCTGCAATACTTTGGTCAGGAGGTGAACCCCACCACTTACAACCTGTGTAGAATAAATATGTTCCTGCACAACATAAACTATGACAACTTCGACATTCGCCTTGACGATACTCTCCTGCGTCCTCAGCACATGGACGATGCCCCTTTCGATGCCATAGTCAGCAATCCCCCTTACTCGCTGAAGTGGGAGGGCAAGGACAACACCATACTCATCAACGACCCTCGCTATGCCCCAGCAGGAGTGCTTGCACCTAAGAGTGCTGCTGACCTTGCCTTCACCATGCACATGCTGTGGCACCTCAGCGAGACGGGCACAGCCGCTATAGTAGAGTTTCCTGGTGTGCTCTATAGAGGTGGTGATGAGAAGAAGATAAGGCAGTATCTCGTGAGTCATAACTATGTGGACTGTGTCATACAGTTGCCAGCCAACCTGTTCTTCGGTGTGGGCATAGCCACCTGCATCATAGTGCTGAAGAAGAGTGCCAAGAAAGACTCCTCAGTGCTCTTTATTGATGCCAGCAAACTATTCCAGAAGGTAGGTAATAAGAACATGCTGATGCCTGAGCACCAAGACAAGATTATGGAGCTCTATGCCAATAGGAAGGATGAGCAGTATCTTGCCAAACTGGTGAAGAATGACGACATCATAAGCAATGACTGCAACCTCTCCGTTTCCAGCTATGTGGAGCAGGAGGACACTCGTGAGCAGATAGACATCAAGCAGGTCAATGCCACACTCAAAACCCTCATAGCAGAGGGCAATGAGCTGAACACCAAGATTGATTCTATCATTAAAGAAATAGGAGAGTAGAGTATGGTGGAGTTCGCAAGTATAGGTTCTTTAATAGAAAGAAAAAGAATAAAAGGTAAAAGCATAAATATGGATGCTCCTATTTATGCTGTTACTAACTCCAAAGGGTTTGTTTTGTCCGATAGCATGCATGATTTCTCGGTGTATAGTGAAGACACTTCTAATTATAATGTTGTTGAAAAAAACGACTTTGCTTATAATCCCTCTCGTCTAAACATTGGTTCTATAGCTTTTTTTGATAAAGAAGCAAAGGGGTTGATAAGTCCTATGTATGTTGTTTTTCATGCTGACGAAAGAAGAGTTAATACGGAGTATTTATTCTTTGTATTAAAGTCCCATAATGTAACGTACAAGATAGGGTCTCTAAAAGAAGAAGGGGCTAGATTTCGTTTTGATTTTAGTAGATGGAATTTGATTCAAATCCCCATCCCTTCCCTCCAAGAGCAGGAGAGGATAGTGGGCATCCTTAATACATTTACTGCAAGCATAGACAACCTAAAGGCACAGATAGAGCAAAGGCGCAAGCAATATGAGCACTATCGTGACCAGCTCCTCGACCTTGAAGGAAAAGAAGGAGTGGAAATGAAGAAGTTGGGAGAGATTTGTTATATAAAAACAGGTTCTAAACCTTCCGAAATAAAAGAAAAAGGAAAATATAAATATATAAATGCAGGTACAACGGAATCAGGCTATGTAGATGTAAGCAATTGTAATGGTGACGTAGTTACAACACCCTCACGAGGTCAAGGAGGGATTGGATTTGTTGGCTATCAGTGTCAGGAGTTTTGGCTTGGTCCTCTATGCTATCAAATTCAATCAAATGATAATGAAAAATTGAAATCAAAATTTTTATATTACTATCTGTCTTCTCATACAGATGAAATATTGAGATATAAGAGTGAAGGAGGAACTCCTGCTATTAATGCAACAGATTTGAAAAAAATCCTAATCCCTCTCCCCTCCCTCCAAGAGCAGGAGAGAATTGTTGGCATCCTCGATACATTTGAGGCAAGCATTAAGAACCTTGAAGCGCAACTGGAGCAGAGGCAAAAGCAATATGAATACTATAGAGAGAAACTATTAACCTTTGAATGATGAAGGAAGACTACAAAATCATAGTAGAGCAAGAACGGCAGACGGTGATGTCGCACTACGAAGTGACGGCAAAGCCCGATGGTGGTCACCAGAGCGAGGCAAAGCTGGAGCAGGCATTCATAAAGCAGCTACAGGCTCAGGGCTATGAGTATGTAGGAGTGACGAATGAGGAAGAACTGCTCGTGAACCTGCGCAAGCAACTGGAGGAGCTGAACGGCATAAGCCTGAGCGAGGGCGAATGGAAAAGGCTGTTGCCACAGATAACGAACGAGCAGATGACCATAGAAGACAAGACGGAGATGATACAGGGCAAGGGTTACATACTCGCCCTGACTCTGGACAACGGTCTGACGAAGAACATAAAACTCATTGACAAAGGCAATATATACAACAACCGCCTGCAGGTGATAAACCAGTATGAGGTGGAGGGAGCACACAAGAACCGCTACGACGTGACCATACTGGTGAACGGACTGCCACTGGTGCACATAGAACTGAAGAAGCGAGGGGTGAACATAAAGGAGGCTTTCAACCAGATAAACCGCTATCAGCGAGAGTCGTTCTGGGCAGGCAGGGCGATGTTTGACTTTGTGCAGATATTCGTGATAAGCAACGGCACTGAGACGAAATATTACTCCAACACCACCCGCTATGCCAAGGAGCAACAGAACTCGGCAGGCAGACAGAAGAAGACGGAGGGCAACACGTTTGAGTTTACATCATACTGGACTGACCAGGAGAATAACCTGCTGACAGACCTGAGAGACTTCACCACCACATTCTTTGCCAAGCACACCATACTGAACCTGCTGACAAAATACTGTGTGTATAACGTGGAGAAGCAACTGCTGGTGATGAGACCTTACCAGATAGCAGCTACGGAGAAGATACTGCTACGCATACAGACAGCAATAAACAACAAATGGCAAGGCTCGATAAAGGCTGGTGGATATATATGGCACACCACAGGCTCAGGCAAGACGCTGACATCATTTAAGACGGCACAGCTGGCATCGAAGCTGGAGCAGGTGAAGAAGGTGCTCTTTGTGGTGGACAGGAAAGACCTGGACTATCAGACTATGAAGGAGTATGACAACTTTGAACCTAACTGTGCCAACTCCAACTCATCAGCCAGAATACTGCTCAAGCAGATGAAGGATGATGAGGCTAACATCATCATTACGACAATACAGAAGCTGTCGAACCTGCTGAAGCCAAACATATATGACAAGGACGAAAGGCTGAGGGAGATACTGGAGAAGGAGAATGTGGTGCTGATATTCGACGAGTGTCACAGAAGCCAGTTTGGCGATATGCGCCAACTGATTTCCAAGCGCTTCAAGAAGTATATGATGTTTGGCTTTACTGGTACTCCTATCTTTGCAGTGAATGCACACTTAGGGGGTAAGTATCACACTACGGCACAGCTATTCGGAGGAGAGCCTGACAAGGACGGCAAGCCTACAAGACCTCTGCACACATACACCATCATCAATGCCATAAGAGACAACAACGTGCTGAAATTCCACGTGGACTATGAGAGCACGATGAAGATGAAGAGCGATGTGGACAGCAAGCAGGTGTGGGGCATAGACACTGACGAGGCTCTGCACAACCCCAAGCGCATAAGCATAGTGACTGACTACATACTCAACCACTTCAACGACAAGACGAAGCAGATGGCTGATGCATACGGCATGAGCCGACTGACGAACGTGAGTGAGGTGGTGAAGGCTAAGAATGCTGAGGAACAGAAGGTGCGCATAAAGACCAGAGGATTTAACTCCATCTTTGCTGTGGATAATGTGAAGACTGCCATAATGTATTATGACGAGTTTAAGAAGCAGCTGAAGGAGCAAGGCAATGAGGACTTCAAGGTAGCCACCATATTCACATACTCAGCTAACGAGGAAGAGGACGAGACAGGAACGCTGGAAGACGAGAACCCAGAGGATGCAGGCAACCTCGACCCAACATCGAAGGAGGCTCTGCAGAGGGCTATAGATGACTACAACAGGACATTTGGCACCACATACAGCGTGGATGGAGAATCATTCCAGAGCTACTATAAGGACGTTTCGCTGAGAATGAAGAATAAGGAGATAGACGTGCTGATAGTGGTGGGCATGTTCCTCACAGGGTTTGATGCCAAGACACTCAACACACTGTGGGTGGACAAGAACCTGAAGATGCACGGACTGTTGCAGGCTTACAGCCGTACAAACCGCATACTCAACTCAGTGAAGAACTGTGGCAACATAGTGTGCTTCCGCAATCTGGAAGAGGCTACGAACAAGAGCCTGTCAATATTTGGCGACAAGGATGCAGGAGGACTGATATTCATGAAGTCGTTTAAGGAATACTACGAAACGGGCTATGAAGACGAGAAAGGCAGAGTGCACGAGCCATACACAGAGCTGATAAAAAGACTGTTGGGACTATACCCAGTGGAGAATATTCCTAACATAATAGACGAGGAAGAGAAGAAGAAGTTTATCAGACTGATGGGCGAACTGCTGAGGCTGAGGAACATACTCGTAGCATTCGACGAGTTTACTGAAGACAAACAGCTGATAGACAAGATGAGGCTGGACGACTATCTGGGATGGTATAACAGACTGCATGAGGAGTTCAGGCCTAATACACATAATGAGAAGGAAAGCATCAATGACGACATAGTGTTTGAGATGGAGTTGGTGAAGCAGGTGCAGATAAACATCAACTACATACTGAAACTGGTGCAGCAGTATCATGACACTAACTGTACTGACAAGACAATAGTGACACAGATACGCAAAGAGATAGACGCAAGTCCTGACATGAGGGACAAGAGGGAACTGATAGAGAAATTCATAGACCAGATGACACCTGAGAAGGGTGATGTGGACGATGAATGGGAGATGTTCATAGAAAGAGAACGCAGAGAGCAACTTGATGCCATAATAAGAGAAGAGAGCCTGAAGAGAAAGGAAACGGAGCAGTTTGTGAAGCGTGCCTTTATGGATGGCTATGTGACGGAGACAGGCACAGGAATAGCCAAGATACTGCCTCCGATAAATCCATTCCTGCCTGAGAGTGGAGAGAAGAAGCAGACGGTGTTGGAGAAACTGAAAGAGTTCTTCAATAGGTTTGCTGACTTTATGGGTGGAGAATACAGGCAGCTGAAACTGAACAGCATAGAGGACGACAGAGAGGTGCGCAACTTTATCTTCAACCTGCTGCACATGAATGACAAGACAGACGACATGGAACTGCAAAGGCAGGTGACAGCCCAATACGGAGAACGCTACCCAGACATGTCGCCCAGCGACTGGCGACACATAATAGCCGACTACACCTCAATGGTAAGACCAGCATCAAAGGCAAGAATCATCAGCATGAACCCATCACAAGATTATGGCATGGCTGCTGAGGATTCTGATATGTTAAAATGACATGCTAAAGAACACAGGGATAGGTGAGTGTTCCACTCAATAATAATTCCGCAAAATGCATACATAAATGTTAAAATAGTGAAGAAAAGTGAGAAAATATTCCCGAATTTGGGAATATTTGTTTACCTTTGCACCAAGATAATTAATTTCGTATGCAAATAGTCTTTGAAGATACAGACTTAGAGGAACTCATAACGACGGGGCGTAATAACAGATATAAGAAATATGCCCGTAATGGAAAGTTTATGAAGGCTCTTGCTACGGTGTACAACTACATGCGTTTGGCAGAACGCGCAAGCGACCTCCGAGCTGTGTCATTCCTTCATTATGAACAACTCGCAGGAACGAATGGACTTAGTTCCGTAAGAGTTGTAAACGGAATGGTGGAACGTATCCTCTTCCGCGAATTTGAAGGTGGTATAAGAATTACAGTTTTAAGTTTAGACGATACTCATTATGGCAACAAGAAATGATAACCCTGCACCATTTATAGCGGTGCACCCAGGAATGATGATAAGACCTGAACTGGAAGAGCGTGGAATAAGTCAGAAGGATTTCGCCAAGATGATTGGTACTCAGCCTTCGCATCTGAGTGAGGTGTTTAACGGAAAACGTACGCTGACTACGGAACTGGCTCTGAAGATAGAGGAAACCATAGGTATTCCTGCTAAGATATTACTGGCTGCTCAGACACAGTATGAGATAGATGCTGCTACTGCAAACAGGAAGACTGATGCTAAGCATGAGACTGTGGCAGTAACTATCCCTGTTCACGACCGCAACCTTTTACAGGAACTGGTAAGAAAATTTGGATGGGCTTGCGTCTTTTAATAAGCTAGTATATAGAATTAAGCAATAAACCCAAACTAGCGCCCTGCTCCATAATGGAGTGGGGCATTTTATATTTATCTACAGTTCTGCTGGTTTGCATAACTGACCTCTATAGGTTGTTATAAGTTGTCCTTGTTGTCTTTACACTTTTATTTCCCCTTAAAATTTGGAGGAAAGGAAAAAAGTTCGTAAATTTGCCAGCAGAAATAGTAAATGTTATGAAAAGTAGGCAAGAGTACATAGACATTATAAAGGAACATGCGTCTGAATTACAACAGAAGTATGGCATAACCTCATTGTCGCTGTTTGGCTCTGTTGCTCGTAATGAGCATCATGAGGGCAGTGACATAGATATTTATGTGACGATGCCTGCAAAAATGTTTAATTATGTGATGGCTGCGCAGTATCTGGAGAAAATACTGGGAAATAATATCGACCTTGTGCAAGAGCATAGAAACATGCGCCCATTCTTCAAGGAACAAATAAAACGTGATGGAATCAATATCTTTTCAGCAACTTAGAATAGTAGAGGATACTCTGAGTCAGATACAGCAAGCCATCAGTAATCTTGAGGAATGGAATGCCAGCGTATCGGATGTGAATGATTTGTTATCTTCACCAAGCGGTATGAAGACTCTTGCTGCAGATTGTATGCTTATAGAGGCAATAGGTGAGGGCGTGAAACGCATAGATGAACGTACGGAAGGTAAGTTGTTGTCTGCAAGGCCAGAGATTCCATGGCAAGCTGTAAAGGGTATGAGAAATCACATAGCTCATGGCTATTTTGATATTAATGCGGATTTGGTATGGGATGTCGTAAAAAATGATTTGCCTGGATTGCGTAGTGCTATCGATTATTTGAAAAACAATATTTACGATATCATTCCCATAGACGAGGGTGGTACTCATTAAAATACTATAAACATTAATAACAACCCAAACCTGTGCCTTGCTCCATTATGGAGTGGGGCATTTTTTATTTACCTACAGTTATGCAGGTTTGCATAACTGACCTCTATAGGTTGTTATAAGTTGTCCTTGTTGTCTTTACACTTTTATTTCCCCTTAAAATTTGGAGGTGGCAGAAATAATGTGTATCTTTGCATGAGAATAACTGAAACTGAAAGTGAATTTAGGTATTATGAGTATGATTGACCAGATTATCGGCTACAACAAGACATTCGTGGCACAAAAGGGCTACGAGAAGTATATCACTGACAAATACCCTGACAAGAAACTGGCCGTGCTGTCGTGCATGGACACAAGACTGACGGAGCTGCTTCCTGCTGCCCTTGGTCTGAAGAACGGCGATGCGAAGATTATCAAGAATGCTGGAGGCTTGGTTATCTCTGCCTTTGATTCTGCCATGCGAAGCCTGATAGTTGCCATATATGAGCTGGGGGTGGAGGAAATTATGGTGGTGGCACACTCGCATTGCGGTGCCTGTCACATGAGCTATGACCATTTCCATCACGAGATGATAGCCCGCGGCGTGACTGACGAGACGCTCGACACCATTCGCAAGTGTGGCATCAACCTGGATCACTGGCTGGAGGGCTTCAAGGACACCTCTGAGTCTGTGCGCAAGACGGTGGAGACCATCAAGACACATCCGCTGGTGCCTAAGGATATCACGGTCAGAGGCTTTATCATAGATTCTGAAACGGGCGAACTGGAGGAAATAATGTAACTCAAATGCAACGATGACGCTAAGGGAACTTGTATCGAATGTGGATGCAGAGAGATTCGCTGCTAACGGACTATTCCAGCAGCTGCGTGCCACCCCACCCGAGTATGGCTATAACAGGAAGATAGCAGTGAAGAGGAAGAAGAAAGGCATCTCTGTAACAAACGTCCACGTGGGGTCACTAGGCGACATACTCACTTTCCCCATTGATGTGGAGGAAGGCTTAGAACTGACTGAGGAACAGCTTTTAGATGCCATACTCAATGAAATGACGAGCCACGGCGTTGATGAAGCTGAACAGGCAGACTTCTGGAACGAAATGACTAACCTGCAGAAAGCGAAGATATTAAGATAAGGTGATAAAGAAAATTAGTTCTTACCTTTATTTATTATATAGATGCCAAGGGCAGCGAGACCCCCTGCAAGGGCATATTTCGCATGGAATATTTCACCAAGACAGAGACAGGAGGTGATGGCACCCACGATGGGTATCAGAGAGTTATATATGGCTACCTTGCCCATAGGGTTTAGGCTGAGTAGTTTATTGTAGAGTGTAAAACCAAGGGCTGAGATGCAGATGAGTAGCATAAGGCAGAGTATGCCAGACATATTGGTGTTGGGCAGGGTGCCATCAAAGTACAGACCTGAGATGATGAGCAACATACCTCCGATACTGAGGCTATAGCCTGTGCCTACAAAGACATCTACCATGCGACTTAGTCGGCGAGTCATCAGGTTTGCCAATGCTGAACAGAGAGCATTGAGGATTATCATTCCATCGCCCAACCATGAGAATTGTCCACTTTCGGCACCTCCAAGGTTCAGTGCAAGAATGCCACTAAATCCTACAGAACACCCCAGAATCTTCCTTGAAGTAAGTCTGTCACTTCTAAAACAGGCACATGCCAATAATACAACGAGGAAGGTGCTCAGAGAATTGAGTATAGCTGCTCGTGAGCCCTCACTATGTGACATTCCAATATAGAAGAAAAAATAGTGCAGTGTGGTATTCATCAGCGTAAAAGCAATGATGAAGTACCAATCGCTCATCTTATTGGTTTTAAATGAACGCCCGCTACTACGAGCAACGGACAATACTATCAACCCAGCCACGGCAAATCTAATGCCAGCAAAGAGCATCTTGCTGCCAGTCATGTCAGGCGTTATGCCAAAGTCATTGAAGCCCACCTTGATGAGCGGGAATGCCCACCCCCAGGCTATTGCTGCAGTCAGGGCAAACACTGACACCCAAACGGGTCGCTGGAATATGGAAATCTTTGTTTGTTCCACCTATATTTTCTTGTAATTATGTGGCGGTATATTTAATCTCAACATATTAAGAAAATATCTAAGCATTCTTATAGCTCAGTCTGTCAGGCTTGCCATTGAATGTCCTGCTTATGGCATCGACCCTTCTTACAGCCTGCGGAATCTTGTAGGGTTCCACCAGAGAAGCTGCGAGAGAGCGTATTATGGTTTTGGCGTAGAAGTCTGCGTCAGGTTCCATCACCACAAGGAGTTCGGGCACCTGCCCCATGATGGGATGATTTCTGCTGATGCAGATACAGTCTCTGATGCCCTTGACAGCCATTGCAGCTTCTTCTATTTCAACAGGTGAAACTTTTAGTCCACCCACATTTATTATATCATCTGTGCGTCCTGTGATATGGAGCATATTGTCTTCATCAAGATAACCCATATCAGAGCTGCCCTGTATCACACCGTCAGAATTGATGCTGAACCCCACGTCGGGAAAAGGTGTACCACAACAGCCAGGTTTGCACAGTCCGTCATTATAGTTATAGGTGGCAACGATGCCTGCTTCGGTGCTTGCATAGGTGTTGTAGAGTCTGCTATCGGGTAGGAGTTCACACAGTCTGAGCATATCGCTATGAGCTATAGGTGCTCCCCCTGTTTCGATAAATTCTATGCAGTCGCGACAGGAGCGGAGACTTTCACTGGCAAACTGTATCAATATTCGTATTGCAGAGGGAACAAGGAAAGTAGCATAACGCTTGCTGTGGTTGTGCATTATATCAAAGAAAACCTCCATATCCTTCATGCCATCAGGCAGAATGTGGAGAGTCCCTCCAACCATGAGTGTTGGAAACAGCTTTGACCAGCAGCCCAGATGATCCATGGGCCCGGCAATTATAAACTGCAAGTCTTCCTTATAACCATGAGCATGGATAAGGTTCAGCGAATTACGCATCACCGTCAGTTGGGAAATGGTCACAGCCTTGGGCTTCCCGGTAGAGCCTGTGGTATGGAGGGTGAAATCGCCATCCCACGAATTACCAAGCAAAGGAATAGGCAAAGTGTCGCAATGAATCATTGCATTATACACCTCGGCATAGGAAAGTTTTGTGCCACCCTCTGTCCCTATGCCGTG
>ODAJ011826246.1_pt1 | contig 11922 bp, 11 predicted proteins | sample 1539241 | NCBI WGS metagenome assembly ODAJ01 (sample SAMN02144231, study PRJEB22623) | gut metagenome | biome: sheep rumen | host: Ovis aries | place: New Zealand | reverse complement strand
ATGACAGGAGCCTGCCTCCAGACAAGATACTGAAACTGAGAATAACGTTATGGTATTCAAGGAAACAAAAATCAAGAATATCAAGATAACTGACGCCAAACTGTGTGGAGAATGCAGCACAATACAAACATCTAACTTCATACATCTGACATCAGCCATCTATAGTTCATACGATAGATGAGATGAAGGCATGCCTGCAGCCTTTTAACCACATCAGACATCTTACATCATCCATCATACATCGTAAGATCCTGCGTGAGTTCGTGACGAGTAAAGTATCTTCTGACAGTATAATGAACATGGATATGGTTGTTAATATTCTTCGTCCGCAGTTAGAACATCAGACATCATACTTCAGCCTTCAGCCATCTTCTGCCATCATACATCTAACCCTTATTGGTTCGCCAAGTTCATTTATAAAAGGTGAAAGGCCGTTTTAGTTAGGACTTAATAAAACAAGATAATGAAAATATTAGTAACTGGTGCTAAGGGGTTTGTAGGTAAGAACCTTTGTTGGGCATTGAAGAACATACAGGCAGGGAAGGATAAGACTCATCCTGGACTGACTGTTGAGGCGGTGTTTGAATATGATTTGGACTCTACACCTGAGGAATTGGATGCTTGGTGCAAGGAATGCGACTTTGTATTCAATCTGGCGGGCGTAAACCGTCCGAAGGAGCAGAGCGAGTTCATGGAAGGGAACTTTGGGTTTGCTTCTACTCTGCTCGATACACTGAAGAAGTACGGGAATACTTGTCCTGTAATGCTGAGTAGCAGCCAACAGGCCAGTTTGACAGGTCGTTTTGGCAACAGTGAATATGGACGCTCAAAGAAAGCAGGTGAAGACTTGTTCCTCGATTATAGCAAGGAAACTGGCGCCAAGGTGCTGGTGTACCGCTTCCCAAATCTGTTTGGTAAGTGGTGCAGACCGAATTATAACAGTGCGGTGGCAACGTTCTGCAATGCTTTTGCTAATGACCTGCCCTATACGGTTAACGATCCATTAGTAGAACTTGAACTACTCTATATTGATGACCTCGTGGATGAGATGATTGCCGGACTGGAAGGGAAAGAGCATCATTGTGAGTTTGATGGTCTTGACGTTCTGCCGCAGGCAGACGGTAAGTATTGTTACTGCCAGATTACACACCACGTTACTTTGGGCGAGATTGTCGAACTTCTGAAAGGTTTCGCAGAGCAGCCCAAGACCCTGATGATTCCTGAGATTCCTGCCAACAGTTTTGCAAAGAAACTATATAGCACTTACCTGAGTTATCTGCCCTACGAGAAAACCGCATTCTCGCTGAAGATGAATGTGGATGAAAGAGGTTCTTTCACTGAGCTGGTGCATACGCTGAATGCGGGTCAGGTGAGTATTAATATCAGCAAGCCTGGCATTACAAAGGGTCAGCACTGGCATAATACCAAGTTCGAGCAGTTTATTGTGGTGAAGGGACATGGACTGATTCAGCAGCGTAATCTGAATGACCCCGAAGGGAAAGTGCTGGAGTGGGTGGTAGATGGAGACCACATCCAAGCTGTTCACATGCTCCCAGGTTATACACATAATATTATTAATCTGAGTGAAACAGAAGACCTCGTAACAGTGATGTATTGCAACGAAATCTTTAATCCAAACAAACCAGATACATTTTTTGATCCTGTAAAGTAAACGATATGGCACAATTTAAAGATAACGGGAAGCTGAAGCTTCTCATTATAGTAGGAACTAGACCCGAAATCATTCGTTTGGCGGCTGTCATCAACGAGTGCCGCAAGTACTTTGATACGCTGCTGGCACACACGGGTCAGAACTATGACTATAACCTGAACGGTGTGTTCTTCAAGGATTTGAAGTTGGCTGATCCCGATGTGTATATGGAGGCTGTAGGTAATGACCTTGGTGAAACGATGGGCAACATCATTGCCAAGAGCTACCAGCTGATGGTTGAGGTGAAGCCCGATGCAGTATTGGTATTGGGCGATACTAACAGCTGCCTGAGCGTTATTGGCGCAAAGCGCCTGCACATCCCCATCTTCCACATGGAGGCTGGTAACCGTTGTAAGGATGAGTGTTTGCCAGAAGAGACCAATCGCCGTATCGTGGACATCATCAGTGATGTGAACATGGCTTACTCTGAGCATGCACGCCGTTATCTGGCTGACTGTGGTCTCCCCAAGGAGCGTACATACGTTACTGGCAGCCCGATGGCAGAGGTGCTGCACAATAATTTGGCTGAGATTGAGGCAAGCGATATTCACAAGCGTCTGGGCTTAGAGAAGGGCAAGTACATTCTTCTGAGCGCCCATCGCGAAGAGAATATTGATACAGAAAAGAACTTCCTATCGTTGTTCAATGCAATCAATAAGATGGCAGAGAAATATGATATGCCAATCCTCTACTCTTGCCACCCGCGCAGCCGCAAGAGACTGGAGGCAAGCGGATTCCAGTTGGATAAGCGTGTGATTCAGCACGAGCCTCTTGGCTTCCATGACTACAACTGCTTGCAGATGAATGCCTTTGCTGTGGTATCAGATTCTGGTACACTGCCCGAGGAAAGCTCATTCTTCACAAGCGTTGGTCATCCTTTCCCTGCTGTGTGCATTCGTACCAGCACTGAGAGGCCGGAGGCCCTCGACAAAGGATGCTTCGTACTGAGCGGTATCGACACCAAGGGCTTGCTCCAGAGCGTAGATATTGCCGTTGAATTGATTAAGGATGGCAACCATGGAATTCCAGTACCTGATTATGTTGATGAAAACGTATCAACAAAAGTTGTACGTATTATCCAGAGCTATGTTGGCGTAGTCAACAAGATGGTCTGGAGAAAAGAGATTTAAGAATAAGTATAAAAGATTAGATAATATGTCAGTATTCAAAGACAAAGTATTGCTCATAACCGGTGGTACCGGTTCGTTTGGAAATGCAGTGTTGAACCGTTTTCTCCGTACAGATATCGGAGAGATTCGTATTTTCTCGCGTGACGAGAAGAAGCAGGATGATATGCGTCACGACTTCCAGGCGCGTATGCCGGAAGTGGCCAACAAGATTAAGTTCTATATTGGTGACGTACGCAACAAGAGCACACTGAAGTACGCCATGAAGGGCGTGGACTATGTGTTCCATGCAGCCGCTTTGAAGCAGGTGCCTTCGTGTGAGTTCTTCCCCATGGAGGCCGTAAAGACCAACGTGATTGGTACAGACAATACCCTTGATGCTGCTATCGATGCAGGCGTGAAGTGCGTTATTTGTCTCTCTACTGACAAGGCTGCTTATCCGATTAATGCAATGGGTATCACCAAAGCCGTTGAGGAGAAGATAGCTGTTGCCAAGAGCCGTCTGAGTGGCGATACCAAGATTTGCTGCACGCGTTATGGCAACGTAATGTGTAGCCGTGGTAGCGTGATTCCTCTATGGATTGACCAGATTCGCAAGGGTAATCCAATAACCTTGACAGAGCCTAAGATGACCCGCTTTATTATGTCTCTGGAAGAGGCCGTTGATTTGGTGCTCTTTGCTTTTGAGAACGGTAAGAATGGTGACATTCTGGTGCAGAAGGCTCCGGCATGCACCATCCAGACGCAGGCAGAGGCTGTGGTGGAACTGTTCAAGCATCAGGCTCCCAATGAGCCCGAGATTCGTGTGATTGGTATCCGTCACGGTGAGAAGATGTATGAGACGCTGCTGACCAAGGAAGAGGCTGCCAAGGCCATCGATATGGGTAACTTCTATGCTGTACCGGCGGATAACCGTGACCTGAACTACGACAAGTACTTCAAGGAAGGTGATGTGAAGAGAGCAACCATCGAAGAGTTCAATTCGAAGAATACCCGCAGACTCAACCTTGAGGAGACCAAGGATAAGATTGCATCTCTGACTTACATACAAAACGAGTTAAACGGCATACCAAACCTTGTTTAAAAAACGAAGATTAACGGTTAACTAGTTAACACCGCCCCAGGCACTGATGCCTGCAAGCAGCCATCAGAGCCTTCCGCTATTAAATAAGGTGTCAGCCCGTGGCTCCGTAAACTCTGCCACCGGCTGCAATTTAACAATTAACATTTAGCAATTTGATATTGTAGCTTTATACGATATATGTTCAATCTAGATAAATTCATAGCTGATAGCGTGACATTCCGTCCCTCAAGTATGTTTGAGGCTGATATACAAGCCAATGCAGACAAACTTACACAAGAGATTAAGGGTAAGAAGGTATGCGTGATTGGCGGTGCAGGATCCATAGGATCTAGCTTCATCAAAGCTGTCTTGCGTTTTGAACCTGCTTCGGTAGTGGTTGTGGATCTCAATGAGAATGGCCTTGCTGAGTTGGTGCGAGACGTACGCTCTACACAAGGTTTGTACGTGTCGGACGAGTTCCGTTGCTATACGCTTAATTTTGCTGACCCTATCTTTGAGCGCATTTTCCTCGAAGAGAAGGGCTTCGATATTGTGGCAAATTTCTCGGCTCACAAGCATGTGCGCAGCGAGAAAGACCGCTATAGCGTACAGGCTCTGATTGAGAACAACGACATCAAGGCGAAGAAACTGATGGACTTGCTGAAGGTATATCCTCCAAAGCACTTCTTCTGCGTTTCAACAGACAAGGCTGCAAATCCTGTGAATATCATGGGTGCCAGCAAGCGTATTATGGAAGACCTTGTGATGGCTTACAACAAGTACTTCAAGGTGACTACTGCTCGGTTTGCTAATGTGGCATTTTCTAACGGTTCACTTCCTGATGGTTGGATTCACAGACTTCAGAAGAAACAGCCGTTGGTTGCACCTTCTGATGTGAAGCGCTACTTTGTTTCTCCAGAGGAAAGTGGCCAGATCTGTATGTTGGCCTGCATCCTTGGTAAAGGGGGAGAGGTGTTCTTCCCTAAGCTTGGTGAAGACCAGATGTTGACGTTCTCATCCATCTGTGATGAGTTCGTGAAAGCAGAAGGTTTTGAGAAGAAACAGTGTGCTAATGATGCGGAAGCGGTAGCCTATGCAGCTAATATGGGATACGAGAGTGAGACATATCCTGTAGTTTACTTTGGTTCGGACACTACCGGTGAAAAGGCTTATGAAGAGTTCTATGTCCCTGGCGAAAAGATAGACATGCATAGGTTCAAAGCACTTGGCGTTGTGGAACAGACCACACGTCATGATATGGAGGAAGTGGATAGCTTCTTTGAGAAACTGGAAGGTATCTTCAAGAAAGATGACTTCACCAAAGCTCAGGTCGTTGAGGCCATCAAGACCTTCATACCGAACTTCGAGCATGAAGAAAAGGGTAAAAACTTAGACCAAAAGATGTGAATAGTGTACTGAATGGTATATTATAGTGGTTCTGTTTATGAAGAATTATTGTTTTGTATATCTGCTTCATTTGCTTCTATACATACCTTTTTTGTATCCTCAAAAAGGGTGTACTTTGAAGAACAACTTTGTAAAAGGGGTGTTATGGGATGTGAGTTGTGTAGGAGTAAACACAACAGATAGTAAAATATACAATAATGTGGTTATTTCAGGTGAGAATAATATTTCTTGTTTAACTCTTGGCCATAAAGGGTTTCCTTTATCTGCCGCAAATAATACGGTAGTAAAAAACAATCATTTTAAGTCAGAAGGAGTGCGGTCCATATTATTACAGAACGGCTCTGGGGTAATAATAAGAGATAATGAATTATCCTGTGTACTAAATCAAAAAATGCCGACATCTAATTGCGGTTGTATAGTTGCACGAGGAGAATCCATGGGAATAAGCAATTTGTTGATAGAAAGAAATTTAATGGTTGCTTATGGTGATATACCTTATGGGGTAGTGACTTATGCGGGAAGCGGAAATGTTCTTATCCGTTCTAATTCAATTCAAGGAAAAAGAGGAATCTCATTTCTCGCAGAAGGGATTGACGCACAGGTAAGAGATAATGATATTAGTTGTTCAGAGTACTCCGTGTCTGCCTTATCGCCCAATTCTTTATATATTGTCAATAATGTAATTAAAGATGGCTTTATGATAAAAGGAGGCGAAACCCTATCAAGGATAATACATTCGAATCAATAACTCATGCTTCATTTATTTACGGAAATTGGAACAAGGTTATAATTAATGATAATGTTTTTAATCTTGCTTCTTCATATGATTATGGTTCCCTTTTTATATTTAATGCAAAGGGTAAAGATAGGAATTATAGTATTTCAAACTTTATGACAAAGGGTAATAAACTTAATAATAACAAAGAGATGGTTTATTTGGTTAATTATTCATATAATGATGTAGCTAGCCAACTAATTCCCATTGTTTTTAATGATAAGAATTGATAGTGTATTATATTTAATTCATATAACTTAAAAAGTTATCTCCTTATTAAACACTAATATTTGTTTTTATTTATATATGAAAGTTTTAGCATTAGGTTATTTGCCAAAATGGCGTGGAGGGCGCCAGTTGACTGGATTAGCTACTGGATTATTTGATTTACATAACTCAGTGAATGAGTTGAAAACCGACGTTGAGGTGATTATTGCAGCAACTGATGTCTTCAAGGATGAATCTTTAGTTGAAGCAACTCCTATTATAGGATGGAACAAGTCACTACTAATCAAGCATGCAGTAAAGTTTTTTTATAGATTACCTTTTTTTCTTCTCAAGTCTTTTTGGATTTCAAGAGAAACAGGGTTGTCACCTGTAGTAGATACGTTTGCAAAGCTTTTATTACTAGACAGGGCGGTTGAAAAGGTTAATCCAGATGTGATTCATTTACATGGCGCAGTATATGCTTTTTATGTTAAGGCCATATGGAAAAATAAGATACCAGTTGTATTAAGGCTCCATGGAATGAATGGTTATGATGAAAGTGTTGATGATTATCAAAAGTTTCGTGTTATAGAAAAGAGGATACTTGACTTTAATTATCGATTTGTAACCTTTGTTACTAATGATGTATGTGAGGATTGGAAAGTAAAATATGGTTCTTTTAAATGCCCAATGATAGCTGTGATTAATGGCTATAATTCTAATGTTTTTTATCCTCCAACTCACCCGGTCAATAAAAGATATGATTTAATTACAATATCTGGTATCTCTGAAAGAAAAGGTCAGGGAAGGGTTATAGAGGCATTACAAAAATTAAAATCTGACGGAATTGAATTGTCATATTTGATTGTTGGTAATGGCGATGAACAGTATACAGATAAGATAAAAAATGAAGCAAAGACTAATAAACTCAGAGTGGATTTTTTAAATTATTGTCCCCAAAATGAGTTGAGTGTCCTACTTTGGGAGTCTAAATGGTTCATTCAGCCGAGCGCATCAGAAGGTTTTGGTAAAACATACATTGAGAGTATTGCTGCAGGGACCCCTGTTATTATTCCGAAACATCTGCCTATAGTAAAAGAAAAAAAAATATTGTCAGAGGTCAACGCTTGCATGCATGAAAATGAATCAGTTGAAAGCATTTATCATTGTTTAAGTTCTATGAATTTCTCTAAAAATATTGACTATAACAAGGTTTCAGATAGCATTAAACATTTGAGTTGGAATAATCTTGCTCAAATATATGTTTCAATTTATAAAAGATACTGTTAAATAATAATGAGAAAAGATAGCATTCTGAGGGGAGATACAATTATCGCATTGTTGTTAGTCGCATTATTAATGGCAATGTCAATAACTCATAATGTTTTGTTTTTTTATTCGGTTTTGGCTTTGTCTTTAGTTAGAATTACAAAGCCAATGGTTATTTTCCCTGTCTATTTTGTCGCATCTTTATCTACGGAGTGGTTTGGATTAGGCATAGGAGTTTCTGCAGGGCGTTATCTGTCAGTTATCCTAATTGTTAGCCTCTTTATTGAGTTGATTTTTAAGAGAAATTCTCGGCCTTCAAATGCGTTAGTTTCGGTATTGTTTTTTATTTTTTATTGTCTGATTTGTACAATACTCTCTGTAACAGGTAGTTTTACCCCCTTTTTTATAATTTTACAGAGCCTGATAATACTATTGTTATTTACTGTACGTAAAAACGACGACATTGATACTTTATATGTGACTTTTTATTGTACAGCAATTATGGTGTTAGCTGGTGTAATAGTCGTCATTATGAATGTGGGTTTGGCAGAGTTCGCATTATACCGAATGGGACAAATAGAGGATATAGAGACAAACTCTAATCGAGTTGCAATGATGATTGCTCAGGTTGGAGCTGTCTTTGGATGTGATTTTTCAATAAAGAAGTTCAAAGGTACAGGTTGGATTTCTCTTATTTTTTTGTTCCTCTCTGTGTTTGTCATTATATTAACAGGAAGCCGTACAGGCTTAATATCCATTGTCATTACAACAATAATGATGTACTTTTTTCAAAATGGCCTTAAATTTAAAAGATTCGTCATACCAGCCCTTGCAATTGCAGTCACTCTTTATTTCGCGTTAGACTTTCTAAACGAAATGGAAATCGCTGGATTGGATAGAATGTCCGCCCAGGAAGTAATTGAATCTGGTGGGACTGACAGATATAGAGCGATTAAGATTATGTGGAATGATGTTTTCCCCAATTATCCTATTTTTGGTGTTGGTTTAGGAGGTGAAAACTTTGTGAAAGTTGCCCTAGCTTATGGTGTTGATCATGCATGCCACAATATCGTTTTCGATTCTTTATGTCAAATGGGTTTAATTGGTTTTGTATCTTTTTTGGCAGTTATTATTCCCTTGTTCAATAAAACGTTTTTGATATACAAAACAGAAAAATCGCCTATTTGTGCGTTAGGCCTTGCTTTATTTTTTGCAGCCTGTATTAATGGAATTGGAGAAACGGTATATATAGAAAAATTATTCTGGAACGCATTGACACTTTGTGTTATTTGTTGTGGGCATTTCCGATATTCAACAAAATTTAAAAGATTCTTCAATACAAAAAGAATCGAGAATGGGCAAATTTAAAACGCTTGCTTCCAATACGCTTATTTTTGGCATCTGCAATTTTACTTCAAAATTGCTGGTGTTTTTTATGTTGCCGTTTTATACTGCGGTATTAACTAAAGAAGAGTTTGGAACAGCGGACCTTATTGTTACTGTAATTGGCCTTTTAATGCCTATATTATCATTAAGTGTAGGGCAGGGGTGCATGAGATTTGCTTTAGATAAGACAAGGGATACAAAAAAAGTATTTACATTTGGTTTTAAAGTATCATCATTAGGATCACTTCTTTTACTTTTTTCATTGCCGCTGTTGGAAAAGATTTCTTTTCTATCGGACTATGTCGTTATTTTTGCTTTGCTATTTATAGTTCAGTGTTTTCAGGTCTTCTTTAGTCAATTTGCTCGTGGAATTAATAAGATTAGACTTGTTGGGATTGCCGGTGTAGTTAGCTCGTTTGTGGTGGTCGGTTCTAATGTTATATTATTGTTTATCTTTCATTTTGGTGTATATGGATATTTAATGTCCATGGTTATTTCACATGCTGTGGCAATAGCTATTCTTTTTTGGGGTGGAGGGATGTTTAGGTTTTTCTCAAAAAATAGAGATAGTTATTTGGAAAAGGAAATTATAACATATTCATTTCCATTAACACCAAACTCTTTGAGTTGGTGGATTAATCATTCCGCAAATAGACTAATACTAAATCATTTTTGTGGCGTTGCGGATGTGGGGCTATACTCCGCAGCGTCGAAAATGCCGAGTATTATAGACACTTTTAGGGGTATCTTCGTACAAGCCTGGCAGTTATCTACAATAACAGAATACGACAATAAAGATTCTGTTGCTTTTTTTCAGGCGATGTATCGTGGCTATAATCTTTTCATTATTGTAATTTGCACACTGTTAATAACGCTCTCTCAAGCCGTTGCTCATATTCTGTATTCGGACTTGTTTTATGAAGCATGGCAATATACTCCATTCCTTTTAGTTGGAGTGGCTTTCAGTTCCCTTATTGCATATTACAGTCCATTTTATTTAGCACATAAGAAAACCAAGATTTTATTTTATTCTACTTTTGCGGGAGCCATTATAACTATTTTGTTTAATTTATTATTAATCCCACAATTAGGTATATTAGGTGCTTCTATCACATCTATGTTATCTAATTTTATAATATTCCTATGGCTACACATTGATTCAAGGAAAATTATGATAGTCAATGTTGATAGTTTTCGATATTATTTATCATATTTCGTTCTATTTGCACAGGCTGTGCTAATTGCTTTTGCAAAGGTTTCTCCTTTAAGTGTTTGGTCACTCGTATGTCCTCTTGTAATATTTATTTTAAATAGTTCTGATATTAAGTTTTTCTATCAAATGCTTAGAACCGCATTGGCTGCTAAAAAAAAATATAAATCTGATGAAGAATACCTGTAAAAGAATCTATGGTTGGGTCGTGAATTTATTAAAATCACTAGTTTCTCTAGCTTCTGTGTTATTTTTTAGCGACTTCAAATCTGCAGCGATAATATCAAAGTTTTCAAAAAGTAAGCCTAAGACACGTGACTGCCTTGTTTTGGGGAACGGCCCTTCATTAAGAAGCTGTTTGGATTCCAGTATGAATAAGATTCGTGAATATGATACAGTTGCAGTTAATTTGTTCTGTGAGAATTCAGAGTTCAGCTTAGTAAAACCTAACTATTATGTTTTAACAGACCCCGGTTTTTTTGATTCAAACCCCAAAGAAGAGCGAATAAGAAAGATACAGGATAGTTTTATAGAAGGGATCTCATTAGTTAATTGGGAAATGATTCTTTTTTTGCCATCTTTAAATAGAAAGTCGAGGCAGGTAAAGCGTATCACAAACCCCAATATTAAGATCTTATTTTACAATTACACGCCAGTTGAGGGTTTCGAAAGGTTTCAGAATAGGTTATTCAAATTGAATCTTGGAATGCCGTGTGCGATGAGTGTTGTCTGTGCTTCAATTTTTCTTATGATTAATCTTCATTATAAGAATATATATATGATTGGAATGGATCATAATATGATAAAAAATCTTTTTGTGAATGATAATAATGAATTAATGTTATTAGATGAGCATTTCAATGATAAAAAAGAAATCAAAATACAGTATAGTATATATGTTTACACTCAAGCATATGCTACATGTATGAAAACACACGAGAGGCTAGCAAGCTACGCCCCTAAAATGGGTGTTTGTTTATGGAATGCAACAGAAGGTTCGTATGTGGATGCATATATGAGAGATTATATATTTAAAAACAGATAAAAATGGATGTTGTTTATTCTTCGAGTGACGCATACTCAGCTTGTACGGGTGTATCATTATATTCTTTGTATTTGCACAACAAAGATGTAGATATTTTGAACGTGTATGTTCTTAGTACAGATATATCAGAAGACAATAAGAAGCGTTTAAAAGAGACTGCCAGAACATTTGGCCGCGAGTTGACAATTATCGAGGCAAGAGAGGACTTTGTAAAGGGAGCTAAAAAATTACACCTGCCATTATTGCGGGGTGCCTACAATACCTATGCACGTGTAATGCTCAACACATGGTTTTCTCACCTAGATAAAATTTTTGTAGTGGATTCAGATACCATGATTAGTGGCTCTCTATCGCCAGCTTGGAATATGGATATTTCCGACTATATGCTGGCGGCTGTACCTGAAATGGCAATGTACAATCCCTATAACCATCAAGAGGATCCTGAGCTTCTCGCCTCAATAGAAATGTACTATAATATGGGTATTTGCATCATTAATCTAAAAAGGTGGAGAGAAAAAAGCATCGATAATCTTATTTATGAAAGAGTGCAACAGGAGGAAAAAGGTTTTAAAATAGCAGATCAATCCATTATTAATAAATATATAGGTCATGAGATTGTCCGTTTGCCATTAAACTATAACTATTATACCCCTGTTCATAACGTATCATATAAGACAGTTTGCAGGGTTTTTAATTTAAAAAAAGTCTTTTCGGAGGAAGAA
>ODAJ012102373.1_pt1 | contig 11925 bp, 9 predicted proteins | sample 1539241 | NCBI WGS metagenome assembly ODAJ01 (sample SAMN02144231, study PRJEB22623) | gut metagenome | biome: sheep rumen | host: Ovis aries | place: New Zealand | reverse complement strand
AAAGCGGGCAATATTGCGCCAATCCAAGGGCGCGCCAGCCCTTGGCAGGGGGTCAAGGGGGACAGCGTCCCCTTTGCAGAGCACGAGACAAAGTCTCGTCCGGAACGCAGTTCCGGCAAGGCGCGGCACAACAAAAATGCCGCGCCGAAAAACCTTTTAGCCCGCTGGCACAGGAAACAGTGAGCGCAGCGAACGATTTTCCGTATGGCTCCGCACAAGGCAATAGTCCATGAACTATGAGCGAAAGCTCTGCGCCGCTTGACTAATCGGTCGGGATATGGTATAATAATAAAAGTTTCTTTTAAAGGAGGTGTGCCCCGTGAGTATCGAAGGTCATAAGACCCGCGCCAGGTCTGCAAGGCGTTTCAACAGAAAAAGCAGAGCTGCGGCCTCCCTCTGCGCACTTATTTGCACCGGGGTCATCGGTGCGGCTTCGGCGGGCTACCTCTATTACGATGCCTACTATTCCTCCGGCTGGCATACCCATTCCGGCAATACCTACTATATCTCTCCCGAAAGCGGCGAGAAGGTCACAGGGATGCAGCTCATTAACAATACTACTTATATCTTCGACTCCGAGGGCAATATGCTCCGGGGCTGGCAGGATTACGACGGCGGCAGGTATTATCTTGACGATTCGGGCGTTCTTCAGAAAGGGCGCGTCACTCTCGATGGCGAGGAATATTATTTTGCCGACGATTCCGGGCTTTTCCGTACCGGGCTCCAGGATTTCAACGGCAACGAATATTTCTTTGACGACCATGGCTTCCCCGGAAACGGCTTCGAGGGAGATACAGCCAACAACCGCTATTACGACTCTGAGGGCAAGCTCGTCACTGGCTGGGCAGAGATACGCGGCGCCAGATACTATTTCAAATCCAACGGCGATATGGCGACCGGCCCCCTTGAGATAGATGGGATAACCTACTACTTCGGGGCTGACGGGCATCTGCTGACAGGCAAACAGCGCATTGACGGCAGAGAATATGACTTCGGCGAGAAAGGCGCTGTCCTCAAGGGCTGGCGAAACGAAGGCGGCAAATTCCGTTATGCCGATGAAAACACAGGTGCATTCGCGACCGGCTTCCGCGAGATCGACGGCAAGACCTATTACTTCGGTGAAAATTACTATATGGTCACCGGAGTCCAGACTATCGGAGATACAAAATATAAATTCGGAGACGACGGTGTCCTCACCGAGGGCTGGGAAATGGACGAGGACGGCAACAAATCCTACTACACAAGAAACGGCCTTGCTAAAGGGCTGGTCCTCATCGACGACAACTACTACAGCTTCGATGACAACGGTATACTCCGCACAGAATGGTATACCGACCCGGAGACCGGGAACACCTACTATTTCGGCAAGGACGGCATTGTCCATGAAGGCTTCCTTATGGACGGCGATGATGTCTATTACTTCGACCCGATCACCCATGTCGCTGTTACGGGCTGGATCGATCTATATGAAGTCCCCGACGACAAAAAGAAACAGAACGAGACCTTTGCCGCAGACTGCAAGCTGCTGGATAAATACGAGAAGTCTATGACCGACTACACTTATGCTCTCAGCGACAGCGAGCAGACCAGGCTCTGGAACATACTTTACAGCTATAATACAAAGAACGGTCAGGCTGCCCGGGATGCTTACAGAAAGCTGGGCGAAAAAATGTTCGGGCTGATGTATTTCAAGCCGGATCATAAAATGGCTCAGGGCCCTACTGAGATCGGCGGCTTTATCTTCTTCTTCGACGAAGTCACCGGGCTAAGAAAAGACGGCTGGTGTGAATACGGCGGAAAAAAATACTACGCCGGCATCTCCGGAGTCTGCTGCACTGCCGAAGAGCGTATCGACGGGCTCTATTATGATTTTAATCCCGACGGTTCCCTCCGAAGCGGGCTCATAAAGGACGGCGACCGTCTGCGCTACGGCGAAAGCGACGGCACCAAGGTCGATGTCTGGGTCAAATCCGATTTCAGATGGGACGGCGAGGATATCTATTACTTCGACGAAGACGGCTATGCTGTCAAAGGGCTCAACAAGATCAAGAACAAATACTTCTTCTTCGGAGAGGATTTCAAGCTGGTAAGAGGCTTCGTTGAGAACGAAGGCGACCTTTACTATATGACCGGAGCCGGCGGCGCTATGGAGCAGTGGGTCTCCACAGGGCCGAATGAGACCTACTATTTCAACGATGAAGCCAAGGCAGTCACCGGATGGCAGAGGATCAAGGGCGTCGATTATTACTTCGGTAAGGATCATCTGATGCGCAAGGGCTGGCAGACCATAGACGGTCTGCGCTATTGCTTATACAAGGGCGGTCTGCTCAGAGGGCCGCAGTATGTTGACGGCAAGCGCTACGTTTTCAGCGAAGACGGCTCAATGAGACGGGGCTGGGTCACTTGGAACAATGTCAGATACTACTGCTATGAGCCGGGTATCCCTGTGGTCGATGAGGAGCGTGAGATCGACGGAAAGCTCTGGTCTTTCTCCTATGTCGGAGCAGCGACAGAGATAACCTCCTGAGAGGCTCAGAAATCAGAAAAAAACAAAGAACCGTATATCCCCCTGGTCCGGGAGGATATACGGTTTATTTTTCGTTATTCTGTTAAGGTGCAGCAGCGTTTATTTCCGATCCTTTACGGCTTGGCAGATTTGAATATCGCGCCGACAACTGCCGGGCCCGCATTTATCGAGATAACCGCGCCGATCTGGAAAAACTCTGTAGGGGGATAGCCCAGCTTCTTTGTAAGTGCGGCAGCAAGCTCGTCACGCGCTTTTTCATCGCTGCCGTAAACTATGCAGTAAGGTGTCTTAGGAATGATCTCCCCGGAGACCAGATCAAGGATCTTCGGGATAACAGCCTTGTCACCGCGGACTTTGGTATGAGTCTTGATCTCGTGATCGTGGATACGCATTATCGGGCGAAGCCCCATGACCTCTCCGACGAAAGCCGCAGCGGAAGGTATCCTTCCGGACTTTCTGGCATATTTGAGAGTATACATAGCGAAATAGATAACGCAGTTCTTTACATAATCTGTGATATAGGCAACGATCTCCTTGGCAGGAACGCCCTTCTTGATCTTGCCCGCTGCCTGTATGAGAGGATAGCCGTAGGTGCCGGTATATCCTTCGCTGTCGATATTGTAGATGTTAAAGCGGCCTTTTGCTTCGGGATAGTTCTCAAAGAAATTACGTGCAGCCATAACAGCGTTGTCATAGGTAGCGCTGCCCTTGCTGTTTATCGTAACGTTGATAAGGTCGGTATAGCCCTCATCATAGATCTCCTTGAAGATCTCCTCATAATCAAACACAGTTATCTGAGAATGAACAGGGACACTGTCGCAAGCATCGAGCATCTCATAGAACTTTTTGTTATCGAAATCGACTCCGCTGGTATATGTCTTATCTCCGATAGTCACCTTGAACGGGATGACCTTTATCCCCAGCTCTTTTTCATATTCCGGCGATATATCGGAAGCTGCATCCGTCAAAAGTTTGATCTTAGCCATATTATTCTCCTTATCTCTCAATGCCAAGGGCTCCGCCCTTACCAAATGTATTTTGTGAGCTTTCCTTCTCTTTCGAGGTCGGGAAAATCCCATTGTCTCAGTATCTCATAGGTGGCGATCGCCACAGAATTTGAAAGGTTCAGGCTTCGGAGCTCGTTTCGCATCGGTATCCTGACACAGCAGTCGGGGTGCTGATAGAGAAGCTCCTCCGGCAGCCCTTTGTCTTCTCTTCCGAAGACAATATAGACGCTCCCCTCTTCGGGATAGATCTTTTCAGAATAGACATTCCTGCCTTTTGTGGTAAAGAAATAGAAATGCCCTTCGTTTTTGCCTGCAAAACTGTCCCAATTTTCGTACTCGTAGATATCGAGCTTATCCCAGTAATCGAGGCCTGCACGTTTTAGCTGCTTATCGGTTATCGTAAAGCCGTAGGGCTTGATGAGGTGAAGCGCAGCGCCGGTAACAGCGCAGGTGCGGGAGATATTCCCGGTGTTCTGCGGTATCTGCGGCTCCAGCAGGACTATATTCAAGCGGTGCATGGCTCCTCCTTAAAGCTCGGTATAGCCTGTCGGCTCGTTCCCGGAGATCAGCCTGCCCAGCATAGGCTCAAACATTATGCCGTCTGTCCACGGAGTCCCCAGCTTATAGGTCTCTTTTATTGAGCTTTCGGTGAACTCTGCTGCTCTTGCCATAGCAGCCGGCAGGCTGTCTCCCTCAAGGAGCCCGCCTATAAGGATAGAGGTATACATATCCCCGCTGCCGGAATAGCTTATAGGGACAAATTCCCCTGTCACCTTCCAGAAGCGGCCTGCTTCGTATCCAACCGAGCATATCCCGCCGTTTTTCAGAGGAACGCTGGTAATAACGACTGTCTGAGGCCCCATCTCCGAGAGCCTTGTGAGCCAGCTCTTCATAGCTTCCGGCTCGATCTCCCCTGCCGGGAACTCTTCTCCCAGCAAGATAGCGGCTTCTGTCAGATTGGGGGTAATGATATCCGCCACAGCAACAAGTTCGCTCATTCTTGAGCAGAGCTCCGGGGTATAAGTCTGATAGCTCTTGCCGTTGTCTCCCATTACAGGGTCTACTACTTTCATAGCGCCCTTGAAGCTGGCGAAGAACTCCAGGCAGTGATCTATCTGTTCACTGGAAGCCAGGAACCCGCTGTAAACGCAATCGAAGTCTGTTCCGAGTTTTTTATAGTGCTCCAGCGCGGGGATAGTAAAATCGGTGAGGTCGTGCATAACAAACTCTCCGTAACCCGTATGCGCTGATAAAACTGCTGTCGGGATAGGACAGACCTGAACGCCCATAGCAGAGAGCACGGGGATGATAACGGTCAGCGAGCATCTCCCGATACCGGAAATGTCCTGTATAGCCGCGACCCTTTTTGGACGCATCATAGCTCTGGTCAGATCCTTCCGCAATAATATATAAATAATTATACCACATTTCTGCGGCAAATTCAATAGCTCCCCTAAAAAATATTTACAGCGCAAAGCCGATATTTGGCCTTTGGCTATGTGATTTTTTGTGCATTATACAAGCATGGTCCGGCATATCCTGTATTACGGCGAAACACCGACTATCTTTACGGGAGGCATAGCTATGCTTGAACTACTATTTTCGCTGCTGTCGAAGCATTTTCTGTTCTTTGCCCTGCACTTTGACAACAAGACTGTTTTCCCGAAACCGCTCTCCGCCAAAGAGGAGCGGCTGTATTTTGAACGTCTCAAAGCCGGCGACAAGGAGGCTAAGAACAAGCTCATCGAGCACAATCTGCGCCTTGTCGCACACATTGTAAAAAAGTATTATGCCGGATCCCAGGATCAGGACGATCTGCTCTCCATCGGCACCTTCGGCCTGATAAAGGCTGTCGGGACCTTCAACTGTGATAAAGGCAGCCGCTTTGCGACCTACGCTTCAAGATGTATTGAGAATGAGATACGGATGCACTTCCGCGCCCAGCGCAAAAGCGCCGGGGATGTGCACTTTGACGAACCGATCGACACCGACAAAAACGGCAACAAGCTGACTCTTATCGAAGTCATCGCAGACGAGAACTGCATTGACGACGAAGTCGAGCTGGAAGTGGCCTCACAGGAGCTGTACCGGCTGGTATGGGAGGTGCTGACCCCGAGAGAGCGTGACCTTATCGTGCTGCGGTACGGTCTCTGCGGAAGGCGCCCCATGACCCAGCGTGAGACCGCAGCCAAGCTGGGGATATCCCGGTCCTATGTCTCACGGATAGAAAAATCCGCTGTTGAAAAGCTCCGGGATGGCTTTTCGGGGTAGAAAAAGACCCGCCTCGGTATCCGAAGCGGGTCGAATTTTTTAGTCAGAAAACTCAGTCTTCCTTTTTCTTCTTAACGTGCAGAACAACGAGTACGCCGATCAGTGCAGCAGCCGCCGCAGAGGGAGCTGCGATGGAAACAACAACGCCTGTGGGGATAGTGCCTTCGCGCTCATTGGTGAATGTAATATCTACATCGCCGCTGATGCAGGTATCTGCGATGGTCGCAGTAGGATCGTTGCCTGTTACCACATTCAGAGAAGCCTCAACTTTGGATTGATCATTCGCACCGTCTTTGGTCACATAGTCATAACCTTCTTCTTCTGAAAGCTCGACAGACGGAACATAATCGTCCTGGACCTCCTGGAGCTCATAGCCTACACCGTAAGGCAGACCTTTAACGATGACCTTCTGGCCATCCTGCAGGTAGAAGCTGTAACCGGCCTTGAGCTGGGTGCCGGAAACGTATCTGATATTGGTATCGTTATTAACGGACGCATTATTTGCAGTAAAGATAGCGCCCTTTGTGAAAGCAGTAACGTCGTTGGGATATTCAGATCCATTTGCCCAACCGTCTACCACTGCCATAGTGCTCTCTTCGTCTATAACAAAGACAGCGGTATCTTCGATGTCTTCAGCGATATCACCGGTGAGTGTAAGGGTGAATTTAAAGAACTTGTCTCTCGAAGCCTGGTTGCCGGTAACGATCTTCTCGAAAGAGAGGTCGCCGGTATTATAACGGTTTCTGATGCCCTCGGACTTGACTGCACCCTCGATCTCAACACCGTTAACACTGCCGTTGCCGGAAGGATTTGTATGAGAAAGGCCGTCCTCCATAAGCACAGGATTGCCTTCTGCAGCAGTCGCATCTCCTGCCTTGGGGCCTTCTGTCTGCTTGCCGACATACATTACATAGCCTGCGATCTTCAGAGCGTTGACCTTCGTTCCGGGGTCAGTCTGTTGTGCGCCGGGAACGGTATATGTAGCATCCTCGACATAAACGTCGAGTGTACGCCAGCAGTTGTCGTCGCCGGTAACACTGTAATCGTTAGTTACGCCGACGTTATCACCGGTCTCCTGGATGTAATATCGGTAGATACCGGGCTCCTTGAAGCCGCACGCTGTGAAATCCATCTGAACGGTCTTGATAGCGTAGTAGGTATCAACACCCGCCAGGCCGTCAGCTTTGTTGATATTGTTTATCAATACATTATCATCAGCGCCTTTCAGGCTGCTTCCACCGGTGGATCCAGCATTATCAGGAAGCACAACGACCTGAGGCTCATATTTAATGGTAAAGTTCTGCATTGTAACATATCCGGAAACAGCATTTGTAACGAAGGCATTGTTATTTACGTTCTCGTACTTATAGACGATCTTATCAGTGCCTATGCCTTTGAACACGCCGAGAGTAGTGGGATTACCGTCGTTATCGAAGGTCGCCTTGATATCACTAGCCGGAGCGGTGACTTCATATTCAAAGGTCGCTGCCGGGATAGCTGTCCCGTCCTTGATCTCCAGGACCTTCTTGAACTCGGTAGCGTTGTAGGAAACGATGTCCTCACCCTCAGCGATATCGGAATCATCGATAGTCAACGTCTTACAGCTGTCATTCGACGCCTCAGCGGCAATGGCAGCACCTTGAGCCGGGGTTTCAGAGCTTATGAGCCCGGTATACTCCTTGACTGTGTCTGCCGCTCCGACTGTAGCGCAGGACATAGCAACAGCGCAGAGAACGCCCGCTGCAAAGCCGGATATCAGCCTTTTCATTTTCATATATATCCCCTCCACAAAGAATTTAAGCATAATGATACACAGTAATTATACATCGCCGTTTACAATTTGTCAAGATATTTTTCCATAAATCTCTATAATTTATTATCAATTTTTCTTTCCTTTGGGCAAAAAGAAAAGAGCTTTCCGCAGAAAGCTCTTTCTTATCACCGGGATCCGGATTTATTTGTTAAGTCTTTCCTCGATCATATCGAGCTCCTTGTAAAGAGCGTCGGGGATACGGCCGCCCTTAGCCTTGATGTCTTCATCATAGTAACGGCGCATTTCCTTGATCTCGGCCTTCCAGAGATCCTTATCAACAGCAAGGAGCTCTTTCATCCTGTCGAGAGATACCTCGTCCTCGATACCGGAGCGGTTGATATCTTCCGGCTTAGGCAGGAATCCGATAGGAGTTTCAACGGCATCAACTGTGCCCTCGCAGCGCTTGATGATCCAATCGAGGACTCTCATATTGTCACCGAAACCAGGCCACATAAAGTTGCCCTCGGCATCCTTCTTGAACCAGTTAACATTGAAGATCTTAGGAGCCTTGTCGCCCAGCTTCTCGCCCATTTCGAGCCAGTGAGCCCAGTAATCGCCGACATTGTAGCCGATAAAGGGCTTCATAGCCATAGGATCGTGACGGAGAACGCCTACTGCGCCGGTAGCGGCAGCGGTGGTCTCGGAAGAAACAGCGGAGCCTACATAAGTGCCGTGTACCCAATCGAAGGACTGATATACCAGCGGAGTGGTCTTCTCTCTTCTGCCGCCGAAGATCATAGCCATTACGGGAACGCCCTCGGGGTTATTGAACTCGGGAGATACGCAGGGGCAGTTCTCTGCGGGAGCGGTAAATCTGGAATTCGGGTGAGCCAGCTTCTCGCCGCCTGCAACATACTCGGGGCCGTTTACATGAGCGCCCTTCCACTCCTCAGCGTTTACGGGAGGATTCTTGTCGAGGCCTTCCCACCAGGGAGTCATATTGTCAAGATTGATAGCAACGTTTGTAAAGATAGCGTTCTTCTTGGTGGAAGCAAGAGCGTTGAAGTTGCTCTTGGCATTGGTTCCGGGAGCAACGCCGAAGAAGCCGTTTTCGGGGTTGATGGCATAGAGCCTGCCGTCCTTGCCGGGCTTCATCCAGGCGATATCGTCTCCGACAGTCCATACCTTATATCCCTGCTCGGTGTAGAACTTAGGCGGGATCAGCATAGCCAGGTTGGTCTTGCCGCAGGCAGAGGGGAAAGCAGCGGTGATGTACTTGACTTCGCCGTCCGGCTTCTCAACGCCGAGGATGAGCATATGCTCTGCCATCCAGCCCTCGTTCTTGCCCTGGAAGGAAGCGATACGCAGAGCAAAGCACTTCTTGCCCAGCAGAACATTTCCGCCGTAAGCGGAGTTGATGGAGCAGATGGTATTCTTCTCGGGGAACTGAACGATATATCTCTTCTCGGGATCAACGTCAGCTTTGGAATGGAGACCTCTTACGAAATCGTCGGAGGTATCGCCGAGGTTCTCAAAGGCATCGGCGCCCATACGGGTCATGATATCCATATTGAGGACAACGTAGATAGAGTCAGTCACCTCAACACCGACCTTTGCAAGGGGCGAACCGATGGGGCCCATGGAATAGGGGATGACATACATTGTCCTGCCCTTCATTACGCCGTTATACATCGGCTCCAGCATATTCCACATCTCGTCCGGATCCATCCAGTTGTTTGTCGGGCCTGCATCTTCCTTGGTCTTGGTGCAGATGAATGTTCTGTCCTCGACACGGGCGACGTCGTTGGGCTTGGTCCTGTGGTACAGGCAGCCGGGATACTCATCCTGGTTCAAAAGCACCATTTCGCCGGTCTTGAGAGCTTCATCCCTGAGGGACTGGAGCTGCTCGTCGGAGCCGTCGATCCAGACAACGCTGTCCGGCTTGGTAAGAGCGATCATCTCATCGACCCATTTATTAACGTTAGGGTTCTTGGTCAAGCTAGCCATGATATAAAAATCTCCTCTCAAAAATACATTGGAAAATACATATTTCCCTATTATTGATTATACCTCAATCGTCTCGTTTTGTCAACCTCATTTTTGCAGGATGAGACGATTTGATATTCATTTTTTGCCGAAAAGGCATCCTCAGCCCGGCCGCATCCGGAGCATCAGAGCAGGATGATACCGCCCTCGGCGCAGGCTCTTGACATATCCTCCGGCCATACGGAGACCTGAACCTCGCCGATATGCGCCTTTTCAAGCAGCAGCATACAGAGCCTTGACTGCCCGATACCTCCGCCGATAGTCAGCGGGAGCGTGCCGTTTGCTATCATCTTGTGGTAATCGAACTTCATTCTGTCCTCGGCTCCGGCGGCAGCGAGCTGTGAAGCCAGCGACTTCTCATCGACTCTTATGCCCATTGAGGAGACCTCCAGGGAATCCTCAAGAACATCGTTCCAGAAGAGCAGGTCGCCGTTCAACTGCCAGTCGTCATAGTCGGGAGCACGGCCGTCGTGGGGCTGGCCGTCGGAAAGAGCTCCGCCTATCTGCATCAGAAAGACTGTCTTATGCTCTTTTGTAATGAGCTGTTCTCTCTCCTTCGGGGTCTTGCCGGGGTACATTCTTAGCAGTTCCTCGCTGGTAATGAAGAAAGGTTCATCGCAGATCTCGCCTTTCAGGACAGGGTATCTCAGGCTGACCTTGCGCTTGGTATAAACTATCGCCTTGACTATAGACTTCACGGTATCCTTCAGGAAATCCATATTTCTCTGGCTGCGGGTGATGACCTTTTCCCAATCCCACTGGTCAACGAAAACGGAATGGATATTGTCAACGCTGTCGTCACGCCTGATAGCGTTCATATCGGTATAGATGCCCTCCTTGGGACGGTAGCCGTAGCGGTAGAGAGCCATTCTCTTCCATTTTGCCAGAGACTGCACTACCTCGGCATTTGTATCGAATTCCTTGATGGTGAAATCCACTTTGCGCTCGACCCCGTTCAGGTCGTCGTTGATACCGCTGGCCTTGGTAACGATCAGGGGCGCAGTGACACGGTCAAGGGTCAGTGCAAACGAGAGAGTCTGCTGAAATACATCCTTGATGTATTTGATAGCGTGCTGTGTTTCCCTGAGGGTAAGCGCCGATCTGTAGCCATCGGGTATTATAAGTCCTTTCGACATAGTATCATTCCTTTCGTATCAAACTCATTTCAGGTCTGACCTGAGTATCTCCGAAACGGTCCGGAAACCGTATTTTTCATAAAAAGCCTTAGCGTCGTTGCCGTCAACGACTCTTATCTCGATCCTGGCGGCGCCGTCCTGTCTGAGGCTGTCCACAGCCCAATCCATAAGCTGTTTGCCGTACCCTTTTCCGCGAAATTCTTTCAGCACGATCAGTATATCAATATGGCCCTCGACACCGATGCGGTCGATCTTGCAAAAGCCGGCGATCCTGTCCGGCTCCTCAATGACAGCTATCTTTGACTTACCGCTGCGGACAGCTTCTTCAAAAGCAGTCAGAGACTCGGGAACGGGTTTTTTCGGAAAGCAGCCCTTGAAATTGACCGAGACCTCATTGTGATGCTCGGCAAGCTGTCTCAGACATTCTTCGAGCCTGCTGACCTCGTCGGGAGCGATCTCTCTCATAGCTCTTTACCTTATGTTCCCGACAGTTCTCGGGAAGAAGATGACGTCTCTGATGTTGCCTATGCCGGTCATATACATTATAAGTCTTTCAAAGCCAAGACCGAAACCGCCGTGAGGAACGGAGCCGAACTTTCTCAGATCGAGATAATCAGCATAGGGTTCAAGGCTCATATTTCTCTCCTTCATAGCAGCCAGGAGCTTATCGTAATCTGCCTCTCTCTCGCTGCCGCCGATAATCTCTCCGACACCGGGGACGAGCAGATCAACAGCCGCAACTGTCTTGCCGTCGGGATTCTGCTTCATATAGAAAGACTTGATCTCCTTGGGATAATCTGTTACGAAGACTGCTTTCTTGAATACCTCCTCGGAGATATATCTCTCGTGCTCAGTCTGGAGGTCGCAGCCCCATTCAACGGGATACTGGAACTCCCTGCCGCTCTTTTTCAGCAGCTCGATAGCCTCTGTATAGGTGCAGACGCCGAAATCGTGGGAGATCAGCTCCTCCATCTTGTCGATAAGGCCGTTCTCGAAATGCTGGTCAAAGAACTTCATCTCATCCGGGCAGCGGTCCAGCACACGGCGGATGACGAACTTTATCATCCCCTCGGCTTCCTCGATGACATCCGGCAGCTCTGCGAAAGCTATCTCCGGCTCGATATGCCAGAACTCTGCGACATGGCGGGGAGTATTGCTTTTTTCTGCTCTGAATGAAGGCCCGAA
>ODAJ012144360.1_pt1 | contig 11926 bp, 10 predicted proteins | sample 1539241 | NCBI WGS metagenome assembly ODAJ01 (sample SAMN02144231, study PRJEB22623) | gut metagenome | biome: sheep rumen | host: Ovis aries | place: New Zealand | reverse complement strand
ATTTTGTTGTAAATTCTGCTTAGCAGACTTTCTAGTTCGATTTAGTCTTGCAGTGCTACAGCGAAGTATGCTTTCTTACCAGTAGGCATAAGTCCTTGGATATAGAGCACGGGTTCCTTCGAGGTTGATGCCTTCTTGACGGCTTCCGACAAGTCTGAAATACTCTTCATGGGCTCGTCATTGACGCGCTGGATAATGAATCCCTGAGGTATACCTGCTTCCTTCAGCTTGCCACCGCTCACTTTGATGACTTGCAGACCATAGGAAATCTGCAGTTCCTTCATCTGCGACTCCGTTACTTGACGGAACTGTCCACCAAGGATGTCAAGGTCTGCATTTTTTACCACCTTAGTATTGCCCTGAGCGTTCTTGAGCGTCAGTGTTGATGTCTTTTCTTTCTTGTTACGCAGGAACTTGATAGTCACCTTGTCGCCTGGGCGCTTCTGGGCGATGATAGCCTGCAGGTCACCCATGGTCTTTACCTTCTTGCCATCCACCTCAGTGATGACATCTTCGGCCTCAAGACCTGCAACACTGGCAGCACCGTCCTCAACCACTTTGTCAATACGTACGCCTTCCATGGTACCATAGTCCTTGACGTCCTTATCCTGATCCTTCATGGCGTCTACGTAGTCCTTGACACTACCGCCTTGGATACCAATCATGGCACGCTGGTATGAACCATATTTCTTGAAATCGTCTACAGCCTTGTTCATAATGGCAGTAGGGATGGCAAATCCGTAGCCTATGTTCGAGCCGGTCTGCGAGTATATCATGGCGTTGATGCCTATGAGCTCACCACGTGTGTTGACCAGTGCACCACCCGAGTTACCTTGGTTGATAGCGGCGTCTGTCTGAATCATTGAACTCACGCCCTGGCCCATCGAGCGGGCCTTTGCTGAAACGATACCTGCGGTTACGGTATTGTTCAGACCTAAGGGATTACCAACAGCCAGCACCCATTCGCCAACCTTGACGTCGTCTGAATTTGCAATGACGATGGCAGGCAGGTTTTTGGCGTCAATCTTGATTAGTGCCAAGTCGGTAGTCGCGTCAGCACCGATAATGCGGGCTGAGTATTCCTTCGAGTTTTCGTTCAGGGTGACGGTCAACTCGTCGGCTCCGTCCACCACGTGATTGTTGGTGACGATATACCCGTCAGCCGAGATGATGACACCTGAGCCTGCAGCAGCACGCTTCGGGGTCTGTACCTGACGCTGGCGCTTGCCGTTGTTTCCCTGTCCACGGCCGAAGAAACCACCAAAGGGGTCTGAGAAGAAGTCTTCGAATGGGTCGCTATATTCTACGGTTTGGGTCTTCGAGTTGATGACTGATTTGATGTAGACTACTGAAGGCAGCGACTTCTCGGCTGCATAGGTCAGGTCTACGGGTTGTCCTGGTGCTGTGGCAGGAGCTGCGGGAGCGGCCTGCGTCTTGTTGCACGATGCTGCAGAAAATGCCACGACCATCATCAGTATGCCGGGCATAAAGCTCTTTACAATCTTTTTCATAATCATTGTGTTTAACGTTTTGTTATTTATTACTATTTTCTAATTTGTTCGCTATCTAAGTTTTCGGGCTGTGAGCCTTTCGCTTTTTCGAGTGCAAATATAGGGGCAAAAAACGGAATACTGACACTTTGTCATGCTTTTTTGTCTTGATTTAACACTTTTCCCTCAACTCTTAACGGTAGTTAGAAATTAACGGTCTAAAAGTGAAAAAACTGACAAAATTAACGGTTTGTCAGTTTTTAGTTGTAAATATGTATCTATTCTCTGCCTATCTTGCTACGACATACTTGTGCAATGTTTGTCTGACGGCACCTTTTCCGGCAAAGAGTTCCTTTGCCATGCCTTCAATCTGTTCGCCTAAACCAGCCTCGTAGAGGTCCAGACCGAAGACATCCTTGCGCGAGTACAACTGCTTCAGACATGCGTAGTCCTGGTCTTGTTTTCCAACCTCCAGCGGTGACACAATTTGCTGCAGTTCCTGTAACATAGGGTCGGGTGAGGGTTCGAACGGAGTCAGGTCGTCCTTCAATCCTTTCAGGTAGCGGGCATATCCAGCCAGAGTCAGGGGTATCAGAATCAGGTTCTGCATGTCGAGTCCGCGGGCTACGTACTTCTTGATGGTCTCACCGAAGCGGATGGGCAGTTTCTGGCTCGTGTCCATGGCAATGCGTTGTGGGGCATCGGGCATAAAGGGGTTAGGCAGGCGCTTGTTCAACACGGCGCCAATGAACTCGTAGGGGTTCAGTACACCAGGATCTGTCACAACGGGCATGGCCTCCATGTAGCCTATTTTCTGGATGAAGGCACGCAGGTCTTCGTCTTGCATCTCAGCCGAAATGAGCGTATAGCCCAACATGCAGCCATAGATACTCATGGCCGTGTGCAGCGGATTCAAACAGGTGGTTACCTTCATGGTTTCCACCTTGTCCACCGTTTCGCGGGTAGTATAGAGGGCACCGCCCAAATGGAGTGGGGGACGGCCATTAGTGTAGTGGTCCTCTATGACCAAGTACTGGACCTCCTCTGCATTCACGAACGGAGCCGTAAAGGTGTGTTTCTCTGTCTCAATATAGTTGTTGTCCTCGAATCCGTCTGCAGCCAGCAGTTCCTTAACCTTCTCATGTGGACGTGGTGTGATCTTGTCTATCATCGACCAGGGGAAGGTAATCTTCGCCTCGTCTTTCAAGTATGTCAGGAATCCTTCAGGCACCAGTCCGTCCTTTACCCAGCGTTCAGCGTATGTAAAGACGCCTGCCTTCACCTTGTCGCCGTTGTGCGAGCAGTTATCCATCGACTGTACTGTCAGCGGAAATTGTCCTGCCTGATAGCGCTCTAATAGTAGGGCGCAGACCTTACCCATGGCAAAGACGGGCTTCAGTCCGCGTGCCAGGTCGGCATCATTGAAGCCATAGCCTTTCTCGGTGATGGTGAATGAGATCATCTGCAGACTCGGCTGACGGAAGATATCTACTAACCGTTGCCAGTCTGCAAACTGGGGGTCAGCCTTCAGTGCTTCCGTTATTGAGGCGATGACCTTCTTCTCGATGTTGCCGTCGGATTGCAACGATACCAGCAGTGACAAGTTGTCATAAGGCGTGTAAGCCTTGTCGACAACCTCAAAGTCAAAAGTCTCGGCTACGATAACGCCGCGGTCATACTTGCCTGTGTTCAAGGCGTCGTTGAGGATAGCGGCGGGGAAGGCGCGGAAAATATTGCCTCCTCCGAAGTGTACCCATGTGGGTTCCTTGGCCGTCTTCTCGCGTACGGCCTTGATGTCAAACTTGGGGAGTTGGTATCCTTTCTGCTCCCACTCGGCTGCATTCAGCTGCTCGTTAATAATATCAGTTAGTTTCATTATTTACCTTTTTGCTTTTTTACCTTTAATCAAAAAATCCCGGTTGCTTATATTCAATTCCCAATTCGCGGTCAACGGTAGCCAATATGCCCTGTACTTGACCTAAGGCAAACATACGGCCCAGCAGGGTGTAGCCGGCATTGTGGCCGTGAGTTGACTCGTCCATGATGCCGCCAGGCTGGTCGGTAAACGTCATACCGTGGTCCACACGCATGGGCAGTTGAGGATTCTCTTTCTCGAAGATGCGTGCCAATTCTATCAGGTCGGCACGACCGCCTAGGTGCGAAGCCTCGGTAAAGTCACCGTTGGGGAAGATGTGGCATGAGCGCAGGTGTACGAAGTGGGTGCGTGGTGCAAACTTCTTGGCCATCTCCACAACGTTGTTGTAGGCACCTGCCGATAGGCTTCCGGCACAGAACGTCAGACCGTTGTGCTTGTTGGGAACTGCGTCCAGAAACCACTGGATGTCCTCCTCAGTACGTACGATGCGTGGCAGCCCCAGAACCTCAATGGGAGGGTCGTCTGGGTGTACGCACATGTTCATGTCGCACTCCTCGCATGTAGGCATAATGGCCTCCAGAAAGTATTTCATATTCTCACGCAACAGGGCCTTGTCTATACCTTTATATAATGCTAGGAAGTCACGGAACTTTTGGATGGGGGCCTCATCGTTTTCGGAGAAGTTACCACTGACGAAACCCTGAGTCTTGATGATGATGTTCTCCACCAGCTTATGCTCCATTTCGGGAGTCATGGTCTTCTTCAATTCGTCACATTCTGCCAATACGTTGCGGCCCTGCCCCACGCCTGCTGGGAACTGGAACCTGGCCCATTCCTCGCGCGCGCCCTCGCGTTTTAATATATAAATGTCAAAATAGGCAAACTCAGCGTAGTTGAAATATAGGTTTGTCGAACCGTTCGGATTTTTGTGTTCCAGATCAGTACGTGCCCAGTCCAATACAGGCATGAAGTTGTAGCATATGGTGTGGATACCCTCTGCCGACAGGTTGCGCAGCGACTGCTTGTACACCTCTATTTGTTCGTCGCGGTCAGGGCCGGCATATTTGATTGTCTCTACCACGGGCAGGGACTCTACAACCGACCAGCGCATGCCGTACGACTCTATGTACTCACGCAACTCGCGAATCTTCTCGCGTGTCCATACTTGGCCTAGGGGGACGTCGTGAAGTGCAGTCACGATACCCTCGACACCAATCTCTCTCAGCATGGCAAGTGTTATCTTGTCCTTCTTGCCGAACCATCTCCAAGTTCTTTCCATATTAGTCTTTTTAGTGCATTAGATTTTGATTCTGACTGCAAAGATAAAGCATATTTATGAAACCGCCAAATATTCCGCAGGCAAAATGAACCAAGGACTTGTTCTACTTGTAAATCGACATAAAAAATAAACGGATTCGTTTCATTCACGTCGTCTTGATGCGTGAGGATTTCAAGACCATCTATGGTGACGGAGTAGTAAAGACAGATTTCAGTTTCTAAGGGATTGTTTATTCGTATCGCATAGAACGTGCAGGGTGGATATGCGATACGAGATAGCTGGGCGCGATGAGCACGAAGACGCAGATGAGCAACGTAGCTAAGTTGAGCAGTAGGATAATAGGGATGTTCAGCTCCATGGGGGCTGTGTCAACATAGTAACTGGCAGGATCCAAATGGATGATGCCCGTGTACAGTTGCAACAAGACAAGCCCAAGTCCGATGACATTGCCTAGAATGAGTCCGCGTCCGATGATGAAGACGGCAAACCACAGGAACGCATGGCGTACTGTTGGGTTGCGCATGCCCAGAGCCTTGAGAATACCTATCATCTGGGTGCGCTCCAAGATGATGATGAGCAGTCCGCTGACCATGGTGAATCCAGCAACTGCTACCATGAGGGCAAAGATAATCCATACATTGATGTCAAGCAGCGAGAGCCATTGAAAGACGTGGGGATAGGCATCGTAGATGGTCTGCGAGGTAATGATGCTACCATAACGGTCAGTCTTGCGATTGACATTCTTGACGATGTATTGGGCTGTCTCTTCTAATCGATCGAAGTCACTGACCAGTACCTCGGCACCGCTACATTGGTCTGGCTCCCAGCCATTCAGTTTTACAGCTGTCGGTAGGTCTGTAAAGCATAGAGACTGGTCGAACTGGTTCATGTGGGTCTCGTAGATGCCCTTGATAGTGAACTTGCGGGCGCGGACATTGTCGTCGGCAATAAAGTAGGCGTAGATGCGGTCACCAGCCTTTAGATGCAATTTGTCAGCTATCATCCGCGAGATGAGCAGGTGGTTGTTAGACTTGTCGCTGCTGAAGACAGGCATCTCGCCCTCAACAAGGTGCTTCTTTAGGAACGTCAAGTCGTAGTCACTGCCGATACCCTTGAATCCTACCCCCAGAAAGTCGTCGTCTGTCTTGAGGATACCCTGAGTCAGCGCATAGCATTCAACATGACGTACACCAGGCATCTGGCGTAGTTGGTTTATTAGCGAGTCACTGATGCAGATAGGAGTTGGACTGGCCGTCTGTTGGGCCATGAAGTTCTGTATCTGGATATGGCTGCCGAAACCAACCACCTTGTCGCGGATGGTATGCTTGAAGCCGAAGACGACACAGATAGTGACAATCATCACTGCCACGCCGATGGCTACGCCAAGGGTGGCAATGCGTATAGCAGGACGGCTGACCTGACGGCGAGCGTCCTCAGCCCCATAGATGCGACGTGCTATGAATAAAGGAAGGTTCAAAGTGTATTTTTAATTTAAACTTTAAACTCTCCCCGGATAAGCCTCAAGAGCCTTGCGCAGTACGAAAAGGGCGCGCTCCAGATCTTCCTTCTTCAGTACGTAGGCGATACGTACCTGGTCAATACCTGCGCCGGGTGTGGTGTAAAAACCTGCGGCGGGAGCCATCATGACGGTCTCGCCCTCGTAGTTGAACTCGGCCAGACACCAGCGGCAGAACTTCTCTGCATCGTCGACGGGCAGCTTTGCCACAGTATAAAAGGCCCCCATGGGGATAGGTGAGTAGACGCCAGGAATACGGTTCAGTCCGTCTATCAGGCACTTACGTCGCTCTACATATTCATCGTAGACGTCGCGTAAATACTCCTCAGGGGTGTCCAACGAAGCTTCTGCGACAATCTGTCCGATGAGGGGTGGGGAGAGGCGTGCCTGACAGAACTTCATGACGGCTTTACGTACCTCTGCATTCTTGGTGATGAGTGCTCCAATGCGGATGCCACACTCGGAATAGCGCTTGGAAACAGAGTCGATAAGGATGACGTTCTGCTCGATACCTTCCAGGTGGCAGGCTGAGATATAGGGAGAACCTGTATAGATGTATTCTCGATAGACCTCGTCAGAGAACAAGTACAAGTCGTACTTCTTCACCAAGTCGCGTATCTGGTTCATCTCGCGGCGTGTATAGAGGTAACCCGTTGGGTTGTTGGGGTTGCAGATCATGATAGCGCGTGTGCGGTCGTTGATGAGTTCCTCAAACTTCTCGACCTTGGGCAACGAGAAGCCTTCCTCGATAGTCGTGGCAATGGTACGTATCTTAGCTCCTGCCGAGATGGCAAAGGCCATGTAGTTTGCGTAGGCCGGCTCTGGGACGATGATTTCGTCCCCAGGGTTCAGACATGACAAAAAGGCAAAGAGTACCGCCTCAGAACCACCCGAGGTGATGATGATGTCGTCCGCCGATACATTAATATTATATTTAGCGTAGTAGCTGACTAACTTCTCGCGATAGCTCAGATAGCCCTGCGAGGGTGAATACTCTAAGATGTTGCGATCAATCTCTTTCAACGCATCGAGTGCCACCTGCGGCGTAGGCAGGTCAGGCTGTCCGATGTTGAGGTGATAGACTTTTGTTCCTCGTTTCTTTGCTGCGGCTGCCAGGGGAGCGAGTTTCCTAATAGGTGACTCGGGCATCTCCAGTCCGCGTACTGATATTTCCGGCATGAGTATCTAATTTACGTAAATCGGGTGCAAAGGTACGAATAAGTGAGCGAAAAACCAAATTTATTTGTATTTTTCCGAACGATAGTACTTTTGATGTAGTTAAAGGTACAAATTTAATTCATAATTTACAATTAATAATCATAATTATTTGCGTTTTTCGGATTTTATGTGTACTTTTGCGCTTCGAAAACAGCAAAAACGAGTTATGAATTACGAAGAACTGTTAGCCGCCAAGAACGAAGGCAAGGGCAATAAGATTCAACAACCCATCGGCTGCTATTACCGTGAACAGGTGGAAGGCAAATGGTGTGGCGTGGTGGACATCCGTCCAGAGTTGAACTATAACATCGTTTTTACCAAAGGTCTCCGTAACGAGTGCGAGCAGAACAAGAAACTGACCAATCATCATCAGTTGCACTTCACACCAGTTATGGATGACAACGAAGTGAAGCGGCTTGAATTGGAAAAGGGCAACTATCAGACCTTTGAGCAACTGCTGATAGAAAATCCTGCCATTGTGGCTAGTAAAAACTTTATTGACAACACTTTGAAAGCGTTGGTGGAAGTAACAGCTTACCTGCATGAACAACATATTATACACGTATGCTACTCCCCTCGTACCGTCTTTGCCCGAAAAGGTGACAATGCTGTGCTGCTGTTGAGTCACGGCTCTTTCTACAAGGAACTAAACGACCAACAGGCCTTCTATGGTGACGATGCCAAATATGTGGCTCCTGAAGTGTTAAACCATGGAACTATTGACGAGCGCTGCGACGTCTATAGCATCGGAAAGTTCATGCAGGGCTTGTGTGACCAAGCAGATCTGCCCCTGGAGTATCGTGCAGCCATAAAGAAGGCCGTCAGCGAGAAACCCGAAGACCGCTTCAACACCCCTGAAGACATGCTGAAGGCCATTCAGCAACGTCGGAGTATGTTCAAGTCGGCGTTAGGTCTGATTCTCGGCATAGTGGCAGCCCTCGTGTGCCTTGGACTTTACTTCGACATGATGCCTGAGTCCACTCCTGTCGAGTTTGTCAAACCTGCTCCTCGTCAGGCTACAGACGATTTGATAGATGATGGTTTCGACCCTGCCGAAATGGGTGTTGCTGCCGATGGCGACTCGTTGGTTGTTGACGAAGAGGCAGTCAAGGCCGCAGAGCGCGACTATCAGGCTAAGGCCGAGGAGATATTTCGCAAGAAGTATGAGAAGGAGGCCGATCGCATCCTATCTAAGATATACAACAAGGACTACATGACCAGCACAGAGAAGAAGTTCCTGTCTGAGAGTGAGGCGACCATTGACGAGTTGATGAAGGTCCAGAGCCAGTTGGGCTCGGATGCAGGACTTACTCCTGAGCGTGCCCAGCTGATTGCCTCGGAAATCATTGATCGAGTATCAGAACGGAAGAAGAAGTCTGTAGGTGCAGGTAGTCATCAGAATGGCATCAAGAAATAAAAATTCAAACAAGATAAAACACAATGAGATCAAGAACAGCTATTTGGTTTGAGTGCAAGATTGCCTACGAGAAAGTGATGGAGGACGGCTTGCAAAAGAAAGTAAATGAAGGCTACGTAGTGGATGCCCTTTCGTTCACCGAGGCAGAGAAACGCATCATGGAAGAGATGTCAAGCTATATCAGCGGCGAGTTTACCATCAAGGACATCAAGATTGCACCCTATAAGGAGATATTCTTCTCGGACGAGGAATTGGCAGACCGTTGGTACAAGGCCAAACTGGAGTTTATCACTATCGACGAGAAAACGGAAAAGGAGAAGCGCTCGGCAGTCAACTACCTGGTACAGGCAGGCACTCTAAAGGGGGCTGTAGGCAATATCGAGAGTGTCATGGGCACCACCATGATAGACTATGTGATAGCCAGTGTTGCCGAGACCAAACTGATGGATGTCTTTGAGTACGGCAAGGACAAGAAGAACGACAAACCCGAGTTTGAGGGATAAGCATGTACGACGTCAAGGGTAATCTGAAACAAGTGCTTGGACGGCTGCCAGAGGGAGTACGACTGGTGGCCATCAGCAAGTATCACCCCAACGAGTATATTGAGGCGGCCTACGAAGAGGGGCAGCGCATCTTCGGCGAGAGTCACGAGCAGGAACTGCGTGGCAAGCATGAGACGTTGCCTAAGGACATCAGTTGGCATTTTATCGGACACTTGCAGACCAACAAGGTGAAGTATATTGCCCCTTACGTGACGATGATAGAGGCGGTAGACTCGTTAAAGCTACTTCGGGAAATCAATAAGCAAGCATCTAAATATGAACGAGTTATTGATGTCTTATTGGAACTTCATATTGCCGAGGAGGAAACCAAATACGGGCTGACTCCTGATGCCCTGCGTAGCTTACTGAGCGATGGCGAATGGCGCTGCATGGAGCATGTACGCATCTGTGGACTGATGATGATGGCCTCTAATGTGGACGATGAGGAGCAGATACGCCAAGAGTTCCGTCAGGCACACGACCTGTTTGACGAGGTGAAAGCCCGCTATTTTGCTGATGCCGACTACTTCTGTGAACGCTCGTGGGGCATGAGTCACGACTACCAGATAGCCGTCGAGGAAGGATCTACGATGGTGCGCATTGGTACGTCCATCTTTGGCCCCAGAGTGTATTGACAAAAGGGATGGAGAACAGACTATGATATTCTATTTCTCTGGCACAGGCAATACCAAGTGGGTGGCTCAACAACTGGCCGAAGCCACAGGCGAGACACTCTGCTACATTCCCGACGAGTTGAAGGCTGGGGCACTCAGCTATCAACTGAAGGCCGGCGAACGGCTGGGATTCTGCTTTCCGACCCATGGGTGGCAACCTCCTCGTATCGTACGCGATTTCATCCGACGTTCCACTTTTACTTGGGGCGGCGCTCAGCAGCCCTACGTTTTCGCAGTCACCACTTGTGGCGACAATATGGGCCACGCTATGCATATCCTGAACAAAGAGCTGAGTGCCAAGGGACTTCAGGCTCAGTCGCAGTTTGCTGTGCTGATGCCCGAATCCAATGTCTGCTTCCCGTTCCTGCATCTGGACACCAAGGAGCGCGAACGTGAGAAGATAGCGCAGGCCCGCCAGCGTATGACGCACATCTGCGAGGTGGTGAATAAGTGCCAGACAGACGTGGTAGAACTGATACGCGGAGCCATTCCCTATACCTATACGTATGTGATAGGAGGTTATTACAACAAGCACCTCATTACTGACGACAAGTTCTGGGTCGATGAGTCTGCGTGTATCCAATGTGGGCTGTGTGCTCGCTTGTGTCCAGTAGACGATATTGAAGGTCTGCCTCCTCGTTGGAAACACAATGGCAAATGCACCAACTGCCTGGCCTGTTATCATCATTGCCCTGGGCACGCCATTCATTGGGCTAAGATGAAACGGGGACAATACCGGTTTACAATCAACGAGTGATGAGATATTTTATTTGGTTTAGCTACGACGGAACACAATATCACGGGTGGCAGATACAGCCCAATGGAGTGACGGTGCAGAGCGAGCTGCAGCGCTGTTTGTCTTTATTGTTGCGCGAGGATGTTGCAGTCACCGGAGCAGGACGTACAGACACAGGTGTCCATGCCCGTCGTATGGCCGCCCACTTCGATACGGAGGCCACTTTTGACTCGCAACTGTTGACCCACAAGCTGAACGGACTGCTTCATCAGGACATCGGTGTCTATGGTATAGAACCTGTCAATCCAGATATGCACGCTCGCTTCTCGGCTGTCGCACGTACCTATCATTATTATGTGCACACGCGCAAGAATCCCTTCATTAGGCACTACTCGCTGGAACTGCACTATCAGTTGAACTATGAGCTGATGAATCAGGCAGGGCGCATTTTGTTGGAATACGAGGACTTTGGAGCCTTCTGCAAGGCGGGTTCAGACGTCAAGACGACTCTTTGCCACGTGACACACGCCCAATGGCACCAGACGTCGGAAACTACCTGGTATTTTGAAATCACGGCCAACCGTTTTCTGCGTAACATGGTACGTGCTGTTGTGGGAACGCTGATAGAGGTTGGGCGCGGGCGTATGACGTTGAACGACTTCCGCCAGGTTATCGAAGGCAAGCAGCGCACTCAGGCCGGAGAGTCAATGCCCGCAAAGGCCCTGTTTTTGGAAGATGTGAAATATGAATCATGCAATGCGTTATAACGTTATAACGAAGAAAAAGGAAAAGAAATAGAGATGGCTTGGCTGATATTGGCTTTTATGTCTGCAGCACTGTTGGGCTGCTACGATTCGTTTAAGAAACAGGCACTGAAGGAGAATGCTGTTGTTCCCGTATTGTTCCTGAATACGCTGTTTTCTTCGCTGATATTCCTTCCGTTCATCGTACTCAGTGCGACGACTGACAGTTTGGATGGCAGCATCTTTCATGTGGCTTCAGGGGGCTGGGCAGTGCACAAGTATATTGTACTCAAGGCGTTCATCGTATTGTCCAGTTGGATTCTGGGCTATTTCGGCATGAAGCACCTGCCCCTTACCATCGTAGGTCCTATCAATGCCACACGCCCTGTTATGGTGCTCGTTGGAGCCTTGTTGGTGTTTGGCGAGCGCCTGAAC
>ODAJ012023399.1_pt1 | contig 11929 bp, 6 predicted proteins | sample 1539241 | NCBI WGS metagenome assembly ODAJ01 (sample SAMN02144231, study PRJEB22623) | gut metagenome | biome: sheep rumen | host: Ovis aries | place: New Zealand | reverse complement strand
CCTATCAGTCCCGCATGCCATGAAGTACCGCAAGCCACGATGACTACCCGTTTCGCTTCCAGCATCTGGCGACGATTGTCTATAAGAGCCGACAGCGTGACGTGGTTACCCTCTACATTGACGCGTCCGCGCATGCAGTTGGTCAGACATTCCGGCTGCTCAAAGATTTCCTTCAGCATAAAGTGCGGATAACCACCCTTCTCTATCTGTCCGAGGTCAATATCCACCTTCTTCACTTTCAAGTCCTGCTCCTCGCCAAGAATACTCATCACCTTCAGCTCTTCACCCAGACGGATGACAGCAATCATACCATCTTCGAGGTACACCACCTTATCCGTATATTCAATGATAGGACTGGCGTCAGAGCCCAGGAAGAACTCGTCTTGTCCGATACCCACCACCAGCGGACTCTGTTTGCGGGCAGCAATAATCTGGTTTGGATCGCGCTTGTCGACAATAGCAATGGCGTAGGCACCTATCACCTGATAAAGAGCTACCTGCACAGCCTCCAGCAGAGACAGCTGCTTCTTGACCATGATATACTCCACCAGCTGCACCAGCACCTCAGTGTCAGTATCGCTCTGGAAGGACACCCCCTTCTCTATCAACTTCTGCTTGATGTCAGCATAGTTCTCGATAATACCGTTATGGATGATGGCCAAGTTGTGCGACTGCGAATAGTGGGGGTGAGCATTGCGCGACGAGGGCTCACCATGAGTAGCCCAGCGGGTATGTGCTATACCCACAAAGCCAGTGACATCCTTATCGTTGCAGTATTCTGTTAAGTTGTCAACCTTTCCTTTTGTCTTGTAAACATTGAGTTGACCTTCATTGTTTATCAGTGCGACACCAGCAGAGTCGTATCCTCTGTATTCCAGTCTTCGCAGACCTTTTATCAGCACGGGATAAGCTTCTTTCCGTCCGATATAACCTACAATTCCACACATCTTGTTTTGTCTTTATGTTCTTTTTCGGCTGCAAAGGTAAAAAAAAAACGGCTATCCCAAGCAGAATAGCCGAATTTTTTATTAATAGAATTTGAAATATCTTCTTGCGTTATTGTAGCTGATGTCCTCCACCATTTTGCCCAGCAGTTCGCGATCGTCAGGCAGCAGTCCTTTCTCCACATCGTTTCCAAGCATATTGCAGAGAATGCGACGGAAGTACTCATGGCGCGGATAGCTCAGGAAGGAACGGCTGTCGGTCAGCATACCGACGAAGCGGCTCAGCAGTCCTAATACAGAGAGTGCATTCATCTGACGCTCCATACCATCCTTTTGGTCGTTGAACCACCAGCCTGAACCAAACTGGATCTTGCCGGGTTCGCCACCCTGGAAGTTTCCGAGCATAGTAGCTATCACCTCATTGGCGCAAGGATTCAGCGTATATAATATGGTACGCGTGAGCTTACCCTCCATGTTCAACTTATTGAGGAACTTTGACATGGCCTTAGCTGTGTTGAACTCACCGATAGAGTCAAAACCAGTGTCGGCACCCAGCAGATTGAACATCTTGGTATTGTTGTTGCGGATAGCGCCATAGTGGAACTGCTGTGTCCAGTCACTGTCAGCATCCATCTCAGCCATGATGGTCAAGAAGCAGTGCTTGTACTGGCGGGTCTCCAGGGTAGAAAGCTGCTGACCGCGCATGGCCTTCTCGAAGATAGTCTCAATCTGCGACTCGGTATACTCCTCGTCATAGAACTCCTCTATACCGTGGTCACTCAGCTTACAGCCATGCTGTGCAAAGAAGTCGTGACGCTTCTTCAGGGCGTCTACCATGTCGGCAAATTTAGTGATAGAGATGCCACTCACTTGCTCCAGCTGACGAACATAGTCAGCAAACTCAGGAGCCTCGATGTTCATGGCCTTGTCAGGACGCCATGCAGGAATCATAATGGGGTCGTCGGCAGCCTTATGGCTGGCATATTCTATGTGATTGTGCAGGTCGTCTACGGGGTCGTCGGTGGTGCAGACGCATTCTACATGGTAGTGCTTCATCAGTCCACGCGCCGAGAATTCCGGCTGCTTCAGTTTTTCGTTACACTCGTCGAAAATCTCACGGGCAGTCTTTGGCGACAGCAGCTTGTCAATACCGAAAGCGGTCTTCAGCTCCAGGTGTGTCCAGTGATACAGCGGGTTGCGCAGCGTATAGGGAACGGTCTCTGCCCACTTCTCAAACTTCTCCCAGTCGGTAGTATCCTTGCCTGTGCAGTATTTCTCGTCGACACCGTTGGTGCGCATAGCACGCCACTTATAGTGGTCACCACCCAGCCACAGCTCTGTGATGCTCTTGAAGCGATGGTCGTTGGCCACCATCTCAGGAATCAAGTGGCAGTGATAGTCGATAATAGGCATCTTCGATGCATGGTTATGGAACAGGTCTTGTGCTATCTCGTTGTCCAGCACGAAGTTCTTGTCATTGAATTGTTTCATAGTCTTTGTTGTTTGTCGTTTTAGTGATTATCGTAAAAGTTCTGCAAATTTAATAAAAAATTCCATACAACCGAAAAAAGTACACGATTTTTAAAGAAAAAATTACGTAAACGTTGGCGGGAAAGAAAAAATTACGTTAGACGTTGGCGGGAAAGAAAAAATTTTCGTATCTTTGCGACATGCAAAACAAAGTATTGCTTATCTATACAGGTGGAACCATCGGTATGAACCGCAATCCCCAGACGGGTACCTTGGAGCCTTTCGACTTCGAGCATCTGTTGCAGAACGTGCCCGAACTACAGCAGTTTGACACAGCGATTGCCACCTACCAGTTCTCGCCACCTATCGACTCCAGCGACATGTCGCCCAGACAGTGGACAGAGCTGTCGCATGTCATTGCCGACCATTACGACGACTACGATGGTTTTGTCGTACTGCATGGCACAGACACCATGGCTTACACGGCCTCAGCCCTCTCTTACATGCTGGAGAATCTGACCAAACCCGTCATCTTTACGGGTTCCCAACTGCCCATCGGACAGCTACGCACCGACGGCAAGGAAAACCTCATCACCTCCATTGAGATAGCAGCTACCAAGGATGCCGACGGCCATGCGATGGTACCGGAGGTAGGCATCTATTTCAATGGTCACCTGTTGCGTGGCAACCGCACCACCAAGCAGAGTGCTGAGGAGTTCAATGCCTTCGAGTCGTTCAACTATCCGCACCTTGTCGATGCCGGTGTCAACATCGTCTACCACCGTCACCGCATGCTGCAGCCCGACTGGCAGCAGCCCATGGTGCCCCACTTCCGTCTGGACAACAATGTCATCATCTTCTCGCTGTTCCCAGGCGTACGCGAAGACCTTATCCGCCACATCATCCATACGCCCAATCTGAAGTCCATCGTCATGCGCACCTTCGGCAGTGGCAATGCGCCCCAGACCCCGTGGCTGCTCAACGCCTTGAAAGAAGGAACGCGCAATGGCAAAGTCATCGTCAACATCAGCCAGTGCATGCAGGGCAGTGTGGAGATGTGTCGCTACGATACAGGCTTCCAGCTGAAGGAAGCCGGCGTGGTCAGTGGCTACGATTCTACCGTCGAGGGCGCCGTTACCAAGCTGATGTTCCTCCAGTCGCACTATGACGACCCGGAACAAGTGCGCTACTATATGAACCGCAGCATCCGTGGCGAAATCAGCCTATAGCGGTCAGCGGTTCACCCGCTGACATCCATGATTTTATTTATTCACCAAACAAATACGATTATGAAAGATTTAAAAGGAACAAAAACAGAAAAGAACCTGCAGGAAGCATTTGCAGGCGAGTCAATGGCACGTAACAAGTACAGCTACTGGGCATCCAAAGCCAAGAAGGATGGTTTCGTACAGATAGCTGCCATCTTCGAAGAGACTGCAGCCAACGAGAAGGAACACGCCAAGATGTGGTTCAAGCTCCTGGAGGGCGGTGCCATCAAGGATACTGCCAGCAATCTGGAGGCTGCTGCCGGTGGTGAGAACTTCGAGTGGACCGACATGTATGCCCGCATGGCTCGCGAGGCCCGTGAAGAGGGCTTCCCCGAGATTGCCGAGAAGTTCGAGGGTGTTGCTGCCATCGAGAAGGCTCACGAGGAGCGCTATCGCAAGCTGTTGGACAATGTCAAGAACGAGCGTGTCTTCTCTAAGGACGGCGATGTCATCTGGCAGTGCGCCAACTGCGGTCACATCGTGATTGGCAAGAAGGCTCCCGACGTATGTCCCGTCTGCGACCACCCACAGTCTTATTTCCAAGTAAAGGCAGAAAATTACTAAGCTATTTTCGCGCAATAGCGTCAAATGAAAAGATATCGAATTATAGTTCTCTTTCTTTCTGTACTTAGCTCAGTCAGTCTGTTGGCAAAGTCCAACGTGACCGAACTAAGTCCGGAAGAAAGGATATTGAGCACTCCCCACTGGGAAGATCCCAAGGTTTTCGAAGAGAACAGGCTTGCAGGCCATGCTACCTTCATTCCCTATGCCAACACCCAAGAACTGACCAGTGACTCCCGTTATTCGGAACCGTGGTATTCCCCGTCATCCAGTAGTTTATTCCTCTCGCTCAACGGCACGTGGAAGTTCCATTTCGTCAGCGACACCCAAGAGCGTCCCGGCAGTGATTTCTTTGGTGACGATGCTGATGTAAGCAGCTGGGATAATATCACCGTGCCCTCGTGTTGGGAGATGAAGGGCTACGACAAACCCGTCTATTGCAATATCAACTATCCTTTTGAGGACAATGCGCCCAACATCAAGTTACGCTCCGAGTTCAAGGGGAAGTTGGGCGAGAATCCTGTAGGTTCCTATCGTCGCACCTTCACCCTGCCCGACGGGTGGCTTTCAAAGCGCACTGTGCTCCACTTCGATGGTGTCTATGGTGCTACCTACGTCTGGGTAAATGGTCAGTACGCAGGCTACTCACAGGGAGCCAACAACGATGCTGAATTCGATATCACGACAATGGTGCGTGCTGGCGAGAACAATATTTCCGTGCAGGTGGTGCGCTATCACGATGGTGCCTATCTGGAGGGACAGAATGCCTGGCACATGAGTGGCATTCACCGCGATGTCTACTTGTATGCTACGCCCAAGACATATATTGCCGACCACGTCATCACAGCTGACCTCGATGCCGCTACCGGCTATCATAGCGGCACGCTTGACGTGCAACTGACGATGGGCACCATAGGGGTCTCCACCTATGGGTATATTGTAGAGGTGGAGCTGCTCGACAACGATGGCACAAGCATCAAGAGTGCGAAGTCTACGACTTCATCGGACAATGCCCCCATTCATCTTCAACTGACCGGCCTTACCAATCTGCGGCTCTGGTCAGCTGAAGACCCGCAGCTCTATACTGTCATCGTGCGCCAGATGGATAGCAAAGGTAAAGAGCTGATGGTGTTCTCTACCAAGTATGGTTTCCGCCACATCGAGCAGCGCGGAAATCTTGTTTACATCAATGGCCAGCGCATCTACTTCAAGGGTGTCAACACACATGACACGCACCCTGTGACAGGCCGCACCCTGGGTTTCAAGACGATGGTGAAGGACATCAAGATGATGAAGCAGGCCAACATCAACACCGTACGCACCAGTCACTACCCGCGTCAGGCCAAGATGATGGCCATGTTCGACCATTACGGCATCTACGTCATGGACGAGGCCGACATCGAGAGCCACAAGGACTGGGCAGACCACGCTCCCAAGGGAACGCTTGCCAGCAGAGACGACTACCAAGGGCAATACATTGACCGCGCCACACGCATGGTGCTGCGCGACCGCAACCATCCCAGCGTCATCTTCTGGTCACTGGGCAACGAGGCTGGCCTCGGTCCCAACTTGGAGGCTGCCTGCCAGGCTATGCGCCAGCTGGACAACCGCCTTATCCACTATGAAGGTCACGCCACCTACAGTTCCTTCAACAACATCACGGATATCCATTCCAACATGTATCCTAACCTTACCGTTGTCAAGAACAATGTCAACGGCAGCTGGCCCTACTTCATCTGCGAATATGCACACGCCAAGGGTGCCGGGCTGGGCAATATGAAGGAGTTCTGGGAACTCATCGACGGTTCGTCAGCCGGTCTAGGGGCCTGCATCTGGGACTGGGTAGACCAAGGCATCTTCGACCCCGCCGACTTAAAGGACGTAGACCCTGACGACGAGAAAACATGGCCTAAGCAAAACGGCTTCTATAAATTGATGGCAGGCTACGACTTCCCCGGTCCTGACCAGAACGACGTTACAACCAGTCTGAATAATGGTGTCGTCACTGCCGATCGCAAGTGGTCTGCAGAGCTGAATGTTGCCAAGCACGTCTACCAGTATGTGGACTTCAACAGCTACGACAAGAATACGCATGAACTTACCATCACTAACCGGTACAACTTCCTGAATCTCGACCACTTCACGCTGCACTACAATGTGCTGCAGAATGGTAACATCATCGACGGCGGAGACCTCCCTCTGCCTGCTACGGCGCCAGGAGAGCAGACTACCGTTACGCTGCCCATCAGTGCCGATGATGTCGATGCCACCGCAGAACTGCTGCTCAATGTCGAGATACAGCTGAAGGAGTCTACCGCCTGGGCAAGACCTGGCTACACTATGGCGTGGGAACAGTTTACCCTACAAGAGCGCCCTGCCATCTTGCCTGCTGTTGCTCCTGTAGGCGAAGACGACGTGCTACGTCTCATAGAGAACGCCACTACCTATAGCATTGTGGGCACCCATGTCAGCATGACCGTCAGTAAGACAGGCATCGTGAACAACTTGAAACTGAAGGGTGAGCGAATCATCACAAGCGATGGAGCACCCGTCTACAGCAACTTTCGCTACATCTCTCACGACCCGCACGGCGAGAAAGGCAGTTCACAAGGCGCCACTACCGTCGGTTGTCAGCTGGCCGATGACCAGCAGACGGCTACCGTTACCCTGACAGCACCTGGTGACCGCTGTGCCACAACATTCGTCTACACGCTCTATGCCGCCGGTGTCGTAGACTTGCAAGCGACCTTCGTACCGCAAGACAACAGCGCCACTATGAAGGCTGGCAAGTCGCAGCTGCGACGCATCGGTCTGAAGATGAAGCTACCCGCCGAGCGCGAACAAGTGGAGTACTATGCCCAGGGGCCCTGGGAGAGTTTCGTTGACCGCCAGAGTGGCAACATTCTCGGGCGCTACCAGACTACCGTCACTGATATGTTCGAGAGTTACAGCCATCCCCAGAGTTGCGGCAACCGCATGTCACTGCGCCAGCTGAAGCTGTGGGACGATAACGAGATGGCCGAGGGAAAACTTATCATCACAACCCTCGGACAGGTTGACTTCTCGCTCATGCACTATGACGAGGAGACCTTCAAGGCAAGCAAGCTGCATCCCTGGGAACTCACTGACGGCAAGGCGGTCTATGCACACTTCGATGCCTATCAGCGGGGCATTGGCGAAGCTACTGCCAACGTGGGTGTACTCGACAAATATCTCTGTCCTACGACACCACAGACCTTCACGCTACGCTTCGAGTTGGACAATGCCCATAGCAGAAGTGTCACTCGCGGAATACTGCGTGAAGTACTGGAAGAGGCAGAGGCCATCTCGATTCCTACAGGCAACATCGGTACGGGTGCCTTCCAGTTTCCGGCAGCGCCCATCACTGCCATCCAGGAGGCTATAGCCGCCGCACAGGCTGTCTATAACAATGCCACGCAGAAGGCTGAGGTCTACCAGACTGCTGCTGACCAGCTCACGGAAGCCGTAGCAACGTACACACGCGTTAAGGACGAGTTAAACGAGCCTACTGCCGAGCGCTACAACATCTTCCTGCATGACAGCGGCGACAGCAACGACGCCTATGCTGTCACCATGAACAAGGGAACGCATCCTGAGCAGGGCAACTATGGTGCCAAGTTTCTCACCTCCGAGGCCGACGTCAACTACATTCAGGCATTCCGCATCACGAAGACTGCCGGACAGAACCGTTACACCCTCAGCTACACCACCGACGACGGTAAGACGCGCTGGCTGTGCAACGGACTGCAATGGAACCCCGAAAGCACGGACGAGCTGCTGCTGCGCGACATCCGCACCACAGACGATGAGAGTCTGGCACAGGTCTTTGAAATCCAGTATGTCAAGATGCTTGGCGACACACCCTGCTTTCTGTTGGTCAACACCGATGTAGGCGAGCCCATCGGTCACGACGATGACAACAACATCTACACGGCCAACGCTGCCACCTTCTCCTTTGCCGAGGCTCAGCAGGCCATCGTACCCGTTACCATCGATGCCAATAGCCAGTATGCCACACGCATCTTCCCCTTCATCCCCACCCTGCCAACAGACGTGAAGGCCTACCAGTACATCGGTACAACAACGAAGGATGGAGCCACCTATGTGCTGCTGGCTGAACAACAAACGCTGGCAGCCAATACTCCCTACATACTCTATGCGCCTAACGGCTGCTACAGTCAACCGCTCAAGGGTTGGGGTACTGCATCGCTGCCCACCTACACCAGTGGCAGTCTGACGGGTGTCTACCAGCCCACCACAGCACCCATCGACAGTTATGTGCTGGCGAGCGCAATGGGCAACAATGCCGTATTCTGTCAAGTCAGCAGCAACCAACACGTCATTGACAGCTACCGGGCCTACCTCATAGCACCCACAACAGCCGACTATCTCTATCTGGACAGCAGCGCGACGCATAGCTCCCTTCTCACCACGTCAGCCACAGCAGCTCACTGCACTGCTGTCTACGACTTGCAGGGACGCCGCATCGATGCTGCCTCCAAGCGTGGTCTTTACATCATCAGACTCAGCGACGGCACCACACAAGTAACACCATTAACACCATTCACCCATGTACGACCAAATTAAGAGTGATGCTCTCTTTATCATGCTGTATGGAATAGTGACGGTTACGGCCATCGTGGCCAGCTGTTACTTATGTTTCCGTCGGGGCAATGCCTTCGACGCAACCATTACCACCCCTCCACGGCTGCGCTACAGGACAGCATTGTTCTTTGCCTTCCTTGCATTGAGCCATATATGGTACATGCCGCTTTTCTTTATCACCACCGAAAGCGCCATCTTGTACGATCTTGCTGGCGGTATACTCGATTGTATGACGGTATTCCCCATGGCCATCGCCGTACTGTTCGCCATGCTGCAAGACCGCGAGCGACCCCTCTTGCCTATTTTCATTATCATGATTCCCCTTTTGGTTTTACTGTCGCTGTGCATAATAACCGAAAGCAAGGATATAGCAATGGCAGCCTTTGTCTATTATGGCCTCATCTGGGTTGTCCTCATTATATATATGGTACGTGAGTTGAAGCGCTATGGCCGCTGGCTGCGCAGCAACTATGCCGACCTGGAGCATAAAGAGGTATGGCAGAGTGTTGCAGCACTCTTCTTCATGCTGATATCGTTCAGTCTCTACCTGTTTGTTGCTGAGAATGTGTTTATAGATTACACCTTGCAGTATGTCATTCTGATAATGATTATCTACCTCCTTTGGCGCGTAGAAACACTGAGCGACCTGAGCCTCTCTCAACAGCAGCAACCTATTCCCGTGGAAAAGGAAACCACAGAAGAGGTTAATGAGACGAGCAAAACGAATGAGAGCAAGCTCTCTCCATACATCATGGACAAGATGGAGCGTCTGCTGCAGCGTCATTGTGTCGACACCCTGCTCTACCTGCAACACGACCTGTCCGCTGAACAGCTGACCATGGTCATTAGTACCAACCGCAACTATCTCAGCCGGTATTTCTCCCAAAAAGACATCAGTTACAATACCTATATCAATCAGCTGCGCATCAATCATTTCATCGAGCTCTATTACAAGGCTGTTGCTTCAGGTAAGCCCTTCACCGTCCAGCAGTTAGCTCAAGAGAGTGGCTATCGCAGCTACAGTACCTTCTCGCTCGCCTTCAAGCAGCGCACGGGTCAGAACGTCACAACCTGGATAAGCGACGCGTCAAACCACGTAAACCAGGAAAACAATAAACAGCAGAAATAAATTCGACTCTCAGAAACAATCAGAGGGGCAGGAACTTTGATTCACAGGTACCTGTCACCTGTATCGTTTCGGGTATCCCACAGATCCACTTTTTAAAGAATAAAACAGAAAACGGAAGCCGCGCTGACTTCCGTTTTTTGTGTGGATTTTGAAATAAATCAGCAAAGGAACTCTATTGTGACAGGATGTCCCTTGTCACTTCCTGTCCGTTTTCTCATAAATTTTCGCCAAAAATTACCGTTTTTATTTGGAAATAACTTTTTTTTTCGTATCTTTGCCCCGTACTAATAACTAAATAACAAGAACATGAAACACTTAAAATTAATTTCTTTGTTGCTCATGGCAACATTTGGTGTGTTAGCATTTACTGCTTGCGGTGACGACGATAGTGGTGACAAGGGCAATGGCAACGGTAACATCACCCCCGAACAGCTGATAGGCACTTGGTATGGCGTAGATGAAAACTCTTCCAAGAAGATCAATATCTTCGTCATGAAGTTTGCCACCATTGGAACAGGCCACTATGCAGAGTACAAGGCCAAGGCGGAAGAGAACTGGGTACCACGCGAACCTCAGTCTGCCGAAATGACCTGGACACTGACCAACGGCACACTTAATGCTAACGTTATGGGTACTACCCGTAAGGGCGATATTTTGAGCATTAACGGTAATAAGATAACCGTTCGCCGCTATCAGGACGATGGACGTACTGACGAAATTGTCATGACGCGTGTCAACAGTGACAATGAGTATATGCAGATTTTCTACCAAATGATTGCTGAGAAAACTGGCGGAGGACAGGGCGGCGATATCAATTCCAGCGATCTTGTAGGCACATGGAGTTCCGTTGCTTTTACTCCTGAAGGCCAAAGCAGAATTGCACTTAACTCCAGTAACGAAGAGCATTGGCGCTATTGCTTGAGATTCGTACTTACTAAAGATGAGATTACTCAATATGCCATCAACTATAATGGCAGTGAAGGATATCGTGGTCGTTGGGAGAAAACTTTGATAGGTAAATACCGCATTGAAGGAAACGCCTTCATTATCTACAACTACTACGAAGGCTACCACAACGTTATAGACTACGAGAATGGTGGAGGAACTATGTCGACAGAGCCGATTCGGTCCACAATCTCCCTCACGAATTCTGGCTTCAATATCACTATAGCAGGCTATGGTACCTTTGAGTTGCAGAAAGATGACACGGATGCTGGTGAGGCTAGCATTTTGGGTACTTGGGGAACAAAAGAAATCAAGGGTAGCGCTTCCGACCCAGATACAAAGCAAGTCATTGAGAACTGGGACAACTTTCCTTCTATTTACGACGCCGATACTGGCAAGGAGAGCCTGAAGTACATGGAGTTTACCTTTGGCGAGAACAGCTACTTCAAACTGCAGCAGTTTGACGATCAGATACGCACATTTACTGCCATTATGGAGGGTACATGGAAGCAGGAGGGAAACACGTTGTCAGTTGACTTTGGTAATGGCAATGGAAAAAGTGTTGAATTAGTATCGCTGACAGCAGACCAATTGGTCATCCACATGAACTATATTGACGATGAGTTCAGAGTTAAAGCTACAGGTGAAAAAAGAACAGTTATCTACGACGAGACCATTTACTTCTCTCGCGTGAAATAACACCCACTCTCTGAACATCACCTATAAAAAGATGCAAGCAGAAATGACTGCTTGCATCTTTTTATAGAGGTGTGGAAAGACTCAGGGATATTTCAGGGGCTGTCACATAAAAACAGATACCTGGTACATGTTTCAAAAAGCCCCCATCCTTATTATATATAGGATGAGGTTTTTTTAATGTTTAAAGCGGACCGTGGCCCATACATGACGTGGTCGTCAGTGCGGTGGCTGCCGCAGTGATGGCTGCTACTATAACCTTCAACAGCACATCCCAAAATCTTGAACTC
>ODAJ014763811.1_pt1 | contig 11930 bp, 2 predicted proteins | sample 1539241 | NCBI WGS metagenome assembly ODAJ01 (sample SAMN02144231, study PRJEB22623) | gut metagenome | biome: sheep rumen | host: Ovis aries | place: New Zealand | reverse complement strand
GTAAGCAATGCTATCTTTTCCTGTCAGCTGGTAAATACTTCCGCTCAAATTTTTAACCAACGCGCCATTCGGCAAAAGAACTGAACAGAACAATTCGTTCGTGTTATCAATCGTCGCCTCGCCGGTGCCAGTAATCGCCGCGCCGTTTATCGTAACGTCATTTTCACTGAGCGGAATTTTTATGTTGTCCTTATCAACAGTAATTTCAAGTTCGTTATCGATAGAAATTTTCTTGCCGTCGATTGTATAACTTCCCGCCGCAAGATTTAATTTAACTTCGTCGGGTGAGGTGATGCTAAGCGTCGCGCCGTTCGGTATGGTAACTTTATCGCCCTCGAAAACAATTTCCCCGCCGTTAGATATGCCGCTGACTTTCACGCCGTCAAAGTAAATTTCGGTCTTGGCATTGCGCATAGGAATTTTAATTTCGTTCTCGTCAGCTGTGAACGTCAAATCCGTCGTTGTCTCGAATGCTCTTCTGTTTATGACGTAACTGCCCGCCTCGCAGTTGAAAGTTTTAGTTTCTTCGCCCGTCGTAATGGTTGCCGCGTCGCTGATTGAAATTTCGCCTTCGTCGAGCGAATAAATTACCGGCTTATTTTGCGCGTAATTTGTTTCCACGCCGTCATATTTTATTTCCGTGCCGCTAAACGTAATTTTATCGTCAAGGGTTATGCGCCCAATTTTTTCCGCGTCAATTTCTTTGTCCTCTACCTTAAATGTGCGGTCGTTTACCTCTACAACGCTTGTATTTTCCTCATCTTTTGTGGTCAAAATCGTCACGTCATTTATTTTGTAGTAGGCGTATTTTTCATCACTTGACGTATTGTCTTGAGTGCCCGTTTTGAAATCAAACGTCAGCTTTGTAAAATCGCTGGAAAGAGTTTTGATGCAAGCCGTATTGTAAACCGTGTAGGTTTCTTCCCCAGAATCATAATCAACCTTCATTGGTGAGAGCTTGCCGAAATAACTTTCCTTAGCGATTTCCAAATCAGCGAATTGCACGCTGTGGCCTTCAAAGCTCAAGCCGTTCCTTTTTACGGTGACTGTGCCCGCGCCGCCTATGGCATTTATCGGAATATCATTAACCGTAATATTGCTTTCGGCAACGTCGATTATACAATCTCTGCGTGCCGTGACGAGAGCGGAAGAATTATTCTCGAATGAAATATGATTTGCGGCTTTCGTCGAAACTGTGCCGTTCTCCTGTACTTCAGCTTGAATCCGCCCGTAATTGAGCATAGTTTTTTCGCTGAATGTAATTTTGTCGTCGTAATTGTTGCTCGTCAACGTCGCAGTATTTTCTCCGTCCGCAAGCTGATATTCCAGAGTGCTGGCTTTGCTTAAAGTCGCCGTGCCGTAATGCCAATTAACTTTGGCGGCGTCTTCGGCGTTCACCTCAACAATTTTATCTTTCAAGCTATCGTTGACCGTGAGCAGAGAATTAGTCGCGTTGAATTGGTAAGCGTCCTTGATAAATGATTCGGGAATGTCGGTTTCGCAAGTTACTGCGCCATTCTTAATCTTGAAAGTCGCGTATGTGCCGTTGACGATATTGGGATTAGATAAAGACGCGGCTCCTTCCAAAGTGATTTTATCGTTGCCGACAGTGATAACAATATCGCCGCCGTCAGTGGTTGCGGACGTGAATTCCGTTCTGGCGATATTTAGCGTTGAATATTCATCAAAGCCGGTGATAAGGTCGGAGCCGTCGCCAGCGGTGTATTCTATGAAAGTTTCGTTGCTTCTACTTAGGTTAATCGTATCGTCGCCCGTGCCAGCGTTGATTGTAACTTGCGAACTGCTTGCCACGCTGATAACGTCGGAACCTTCGCCGCCCGCTATTGATGAGTAGAACGCGTAATCATTAACGATAGTATCGTTGCCTTCGCCGCCGTCAACTGTGCTGTTATTTGCTTCATTTGTAATCGTATCGTTGCCGCCGAGCGCGTTTATCGTGACGTATTCGCCTTTATTGCCTATCGTATCATCAAACGCCGTGCCGACAACAGAAATTTCGTTATCGGTATTAGAAATATCTTGCGGGAATTCTTTTGATACATGCGCGATATTAAGTTGATTGAGCTTAACCAACTTCGCGCCGTCTTTAATCGTAATGTTTCCGCCGGTTCCGCCGCTGACTGTGACAATAACGTCGTTGCCGCTAATTTCTGTAGCGTAATCTAAGCCCGAAATATTTAGCGTGGAATCTGAATCGAAACCCCAAATAGTGTCGTTACCGTCGCCGCTTACGTAATCGAATACGACGTTTGAACCATAGTAGTTGGTAATTGAATCGTCGCCCGACTTGCCGCTTATCGTGGCATTATCGCCAGTGTTATAAATAGAATCGTTGCCCCTGCCGCCAATTACTTTGCTTTGTGCGCCCCGATTGCTAATGGTATCAGAACCCGCGCCGCCGGTTATCGAAACTTGCGAGCCGCTGTTGGAGATATAATCGTCGCCCTCGCCGCCGTCGATTGAAACATTGCCGCTACTGTTGTTAATGGTATCGTTACCAATGCCGGCGTCGATTGTGACGTTTTGCGCGGCGTTGCTAATAGTATCATTGCCCGCGTTGCCTTTTATGGTGACAAAGTGCGCGGTATTGCTAATGGTATCGTTACCTGCGTTGCCGTTGAGAACGACGTTTTCATCACTGTTAGAAATGTTGTTACCGGCGATTACCTCCGTGCCAATTATATTGACGGTTGCTAAATTCTCCGCGCCCGCAAGCGTGATTTTTTCGTCGCCAACAGTGATTATGAAATTGCCGTCAAGGATTGTCTTTGTATAAGTGTCAGTTTCGGAGCCAATTTGCAACGTCGAATTTTCGTTAAAGCCAGTGATAAAGTCGTTGCCGTCGCCTTTGCTGTGTTTTATTAAAATGTCCTCCGACTCCACAACGTAAATAGAATCATCGCCCGCGCCGCCGGTTATTACGTTCCTGACGCCGCCGCTAACACTTATTACGTCGTTGCCGTCTCCGCCGTCGACTGATGCAAAATTGCTGTTGGTAGCTGTTATCGTGTCGAAGCCGTCCGCGCCGTCGATTGTTACGAAAGTGCCGTTGCTGTTGGAAATGAAATCGTTATCCGCGCCGCCAGAAATCGAAACGTAGCGACCGGAATTTTCTACGGTATCATTGCCCGCAACCGCGCTGATTGTGACTTTGTGCCCACTGTTGACAATGCTATCATCTAAGCGGTCGCCGATTATCGAGCTTGCGTTAATGATGTTGTTGACTTTTAATTGAGTGACGCCGGCGATATGGAGCCCTGACAACTTCGCCGCGCCGTTTAGCGTGATATTTTCTTCGCCAACAGTGATAATAACGTCGTCGCCTTCGATTGCTTTGTCGTAAGTTTCGTTGCCGTCGCCAATTTGCAAAGTGCTCGTTGCGTTGAAACCTTCGATAACGTCGGAGCCGTCGCCAGCGGTGTATTGGATTAAAGCTTTATTGCTACCCCAATCCAAACTGATAGTATCATTGCCCACGCCGCCGAGTATTGTATTTTTGTAGGAACCCTTAATGCTTATGAAGTCGTCGCCCACGCCGCCTGTTATTGAATTTGCAGTGCCGGTGCTTGAAATAACGGTATCGTTACCCGCGCCGCCTTCAATCGTGACGTTATGTCCCGCGTTTTTAATCGAATCGTTGCCCACGCCCGCCGCGATTGATACTCTATTGGAATTAGTGTAATTTTCAATCGTGTCGTTGCCGCCTTCGCCGAGAATGGTGCTTTTTTCGCCGTGATTGAAGATTGAATCGTTGTCTTCACTGCCCAAAACCAAACCTCTTGCGGCATTATTGTAAAGTGAATCGTTGCCGCCACTGCCTAACAGCGTAGAATTTTTTCCGGTATTGGAAATGTTGTCGGAACCTGCGCCGCCGTTGATTAAGACATATGCGGCATTATTATTAATCGAATCTTTGCCCTTAAAACCTTGTATAGTAGCCTTATCGCCCGAATTTATTATGGTGTCATTGGCGTTGGTGCCTCCAAAGTATCTTTTGACGGCGGAATTATGGATATTAACGGGCGTTTCAATGATATTGACAGTTGATAATTTCGCCGCGCCCTGAAGAATGATTTTATCATTGCCGACAGTGGCAATTATATCGTTTCCGAGCGTTTCTGTATTGGCGGGGACTCCTCCCGATATTAAAAGCGTCGAATTTGTTTTAAAGCCTTGAATTAAATCGCCGTCGTCGCCCAATTTGTACTTGATTAAGGCGTTATCGCCGTTTTCGCCAATTATTACGACATCACCGAATGCGCCGCCTTCAATCGTGACGTTGGAGCCGTTATTTGTAATGGTATCCTTGCCTGCGCCGCCGGTTATCGAAACTTGCGAGCCGCTGTTGTAAATCCTATCTTTGCCTTCTCCGCCGGTGATTGAAACTTGCGAACCGCTGTTGGTAACGGTATCATGTCCAGTTCCGCTGTCGATTGTAACGCTGTCAGCACTGTTTGAAATAGAATCGCCGCCGCTTTGAGCGTCAATCGTAACATTTTTGCCGGAATTGGTAATTATGTCGCCATAACTGCTACCGACGACCGAAAAATCATCTTTGCTGTTATTGATATTTAAAGGTTGTTTTATCACGCCGTTAATATTGACGGTTGATAAAGTCGTCGCGCCTTTAAGCGTGATTCTATCGTCGCCGACCGTGACAATTATATCATAGTATCCTTTAACTGAAGAATACTCTTCTCCGCCAATATCAAGCGTCGAATCGTCTCTAAAACCCGTAATACAATCGTTGCCGTCGCCCATAGTGTATTGGAAAGTAGTTTTAGGGTCGCCATTATTATTGATTGTATCATTGCCCTTGCCGCCTTTTATTGTCACAAGAGAGTATTTGCCGTTGTTGCCGTCGTATATATAATCGTTGCCCTCGCCGCCGTCGATTGAAGACCTAGCTCCCATGTTGTAAATGGTATCGTTACCCGCGCCGGCTTGGATTGTGGCGTTATACGCTGTACCATAATTTAAACCCATTCTGCCGTTGTATATATAATCGTTGCTGTCGCCCGCGTCGATTGAAACACTATCGCCGGTGTTATCAATTGAATCGTCGCCGCCGTTTGTTTGAACCGTGACGTAATCGTAGTTATTATAAACGGATTCTTTAGCATCGGTTCCAATTATTATTTCTTTCTGGCGTTCGGCTTTGATACTGACAGGAAGATTTTCAATTTGGGGACGTGATACAACCGCCGCGCCGTCAATCGTGATTTGTCCGTCGCCGACCGAGAGAATCATATCATCGCCTTTAATTTTCGAGTGATATCCCTTTTCCGCGATAAAAATCTTTGAACCTTGATAAAAACCATAAAGAATGTCGTTGCCGTCGCCCGAACTGTACTGGAAAACAACTTGCTTGCCGTCGTTAGTAACAGAATCGTCGCCCTTGCCGCCAATTATCGTGGTTTTCGAGCCGCTGGCGTAAATAGAATCATTGCCCGCGCCCGCGTCAATCGAAACAGAATCACCGCTGTCGGAAATGGTATCGTTGCCCTCTTTACTGTTTATCGTGGTGCGATAGCCGCTGTTGTCAATCGAATCATTTCCGCCGCGAGAATTTATCGTGACTTGCGCTCCGCTGTTTTTAATCGTGTCGTCGCCTTTGCTCGTGGTTATGATTTGTCCTTTTGCAGTGTTATTGATGTTATCGGTCGATTCAATGATATTTATGGTTCGTAAAGACGCCGCGCCTGCCAAAGTTACTTTATTTTCGCCGATTGTGGCAATAATATCGTTGCCGCTCCTGCTTGTATCGGCGTAAACTCCCGACGCAAGCTCCAACGACGACTTTGACTGAAAACCGACAATATAATCGTTGCCGTCGTCCTTGTTATATCGGAAAAGGACTCCGGAGGCGTTAACGTTATCTTCAATGTAATCATCGCCCGCGCCGCCTTCAATCGTGACGTTATGTCCGAAATTGCCGCCGTTTTTAATCGTGTCGTTGCCCGCGTCGCCAAAGATTTTTGAGTTATGACTGTAGCTTTCGATAAAATCATTGCCTGCGCCGCCTGAAATCGTGACGATGTATCTTTTGATGAATAGTTCGTTTCCAGAGTTGCTGATAATTGAATCGTCGCCGTCTCCGCCCTCGATTTTGTTGCGGTCACCGTTGTTATTAATTGAATCATTTCCGCCGCCGCCGGTTATCGTAGAATATTGCGCACTGTTTGAAATCGAATCATTTCCGCCGCCGCCGGTTATCGTAGAATATCGCGCAGTGTTTGAAATCGAATCATTTCCGCTGCCGCCGTCTACCGTTGACTCTTCCGCACTGTTTGAAATAGTATCATCGTCTAAGCCGCCGTTAATTATGGAGCGCAAACCTTCGTTTGAAATTGAATCATTTCCGTCATTTCCGGCGATTGTTACTCGGGAGCCGCTGTTAATAATCGTATCGTCATTATTTCCGCCGACTAAGGAACGCTTGCCGATGCGATTATTGATATTCACGGGCTTATCAACACTATCATACGCTTTGCTGATATTAACTTTGGACAAGGTCGCCGCGCCTTGCAAAATGATTTTTTCGTCGCCGACAGTGACAATTATATCGTTTCCGCTCTTAGACGTAGTGTAATTTGCGTTTACGACGTTCAAAGATGAATCTGCGCGGAAACCGGTAATCGTATCGTTGCCGTCGCCCTCGTAATAACGGAAAAGAACATTTTTGCCGGCTTCGCTGTTGAAGATAGAATCATTGCCTTCGCCCGCGTTTATCGTCACGTCGTAGGATTCGTTGCGAATTGTATCGTCACCGGCACCGCCGTAAATGCTTACGTTTGAACTAAAGTTTCTGATACTGTCATTTCCGTCGCCGGCGTCGATTGAAACGTGAAGTCCTCTGCTTTCAATGGTATCGTTTCCGTCTTCGCCTTGAATCAAACCAGTACGAGCGTTGTAAATGGAATCATTGCCTGCGCCGGCAAAAATCGTGGCGTTTTGACCAAGATTTCTAATACTATCGTTATTACTGCTACCGATTAAGTAGTTATTATCATCTTTGTCGTTGAAGATATTCAGCGGTTTATCAAAAAAATTGCCGACGATATTGAGTTTGGTCAAGTTTCCCACGTTCTGGAGCGTGATTTTCTCGTTGCCGACAGTGATAATTATATCAATTATTTCATTGCCGATTTTCTTAGCCGATTTGTAAGCTGCTCCGCCAATATCAAGCGTTGACGTATCGTTGAAACCGTAAATGGTTTCGTTGCCGTCGCCCTCGTTGTAGAGTATCGTTGTATTTCGGGTATTGTTATGGAGATAAACGTAATCGTTGCCCTTGCCGCCCGTGATTGTGACGTTGTTGCCTGTATTGTAAATTCTATCTTTTCCGCCCAGCGCGTTTATTGTGACATTATTGCCACTATTGCTGATTGAATCTTCGCCTTCAGTGCCACTGACCAGCAAATCATCGTTGTCATTTTTAATGGTATCCACAAAATCACTTCCTTAACTCCAAATTGTTTTCATCATGGTTTGATAGTTTTCGTTGAGGTAGTTAATAATCACGTCGAAAATTAAATAAACCGTGTCGCCTTTCAATTCGTCGTCGGCGTTGGTGAGGCATAAATCTAAAAGCAAAGCCCCGTTCGCATTGAAATAAAGCTTGAAGGGCTTGTACTTTAAATTTTCCTCATTGACGAAGGCAAGGAGCGCGGCTTTGTTCTCGTCAGTCAAAACTTGCGGCGCAATCTGCACGCGAACGATAGAAAAAATGCTTTTGTCCGTGATAACGATTGTGGGCAGTTGCTGACCAGCAACGATTATGTGCGAACGAAAAACCGCCGTTTCTTGCGCGTCGTCGGGTGTCTCTTCCACCTCGAAAACTTCAATTTTCTTTTCGTCCAGGTAAGCTTTAAAAGCCTCTGCATTTTTGTTCATAGCTTCATTTCTCCTTTTCATTTTTTTGTAGTTTAGCAATGCAAAGCGGGAAAAACAATAAGTTTTTCGCAAAAAAGGGGTGACATTCTGGAACCCCCATTGCTTGACGACACGAAAAGTAAGATAATATAAAAGCATAGTTGTAAAAAAGGAGCAGTGAGGCAAAAATTTATGAGAAAAAAATTTCTAATGGCTATAGCAAATGTTGTAGCCCTAATGTCATTGGCGCAACCTGCGAACGCCGCGCCCGATTACGGCGCAAATGACGCAGGCGCACAACTCGAAAGGTCTCGCGAACAGTTGGAGCGTCAAAGAATCGCTGAACAAATCGCTGAAGACCAAAGAAGTCGCGGTGCTGAAGTCGAAAAGCAAGACGAAACCACTTCCGAAGAACAAGAAGCCGCCGTAGAATTCCAGTTGGAGAAAATTAACTTCGATGATTCGGAAATCCTAACGGCGGAAGAACTTGACGCCATAGCGCAGGATTATCTTGGAAAGTCAGTTACCCTGCAGAGCCTTTACGAGATTGTCGAGAAAATTAACATGCTCTATCAGGAAAAAGGCTTTTTGACTTGTCGAGCGTTCCTGCCGCCACAGACCATTCACGCGGGCGAAGTTCAAATCCGTTTAGTCGAAGGCAAGACCGCCAACGTTACAATTTCCGGCAACAACCACACCCGCGAAAGTTTTATCCGCAACACTTTCGATTTAAAGCCCGGCGAAATTACTAATACGCGCAAGCTTAACAGAAAATTGCAACACTTCAACGGCACGAGCGACGCGCAAGCCCGCTTACTCATGAAGGCAGGTCAAAATTTCGGCGAGACTGATTACGAAATTGTTCTTTACGAGCCGAATAATCAATCCTTTATGCTTTACACTGACAACGCCGGCTACGAAACAAGCGGCAAATATCGTTTCGGCATGTTCTATAACTACCGCTCTTTGACAGGGCGGCGCGATAGTCTCCACGCAAATTATCTTATGAGCAACGGGACTAAGGCTTGGGATTTTGGCTACTCCTTCCCAATCGGTCATCACGGCATGAAATTCGATATCGGCTACAGCGCGAACACTACCGAAGTTAAAAAGGGCGAGCTTGCCGCCTACGGCGTTAAAGGTAAAGCCCATTCAATCAGCGCGGCTCTTAGAATTCCTTTCTACGTCAATCAATTTGCTCGCTACGAAACCGGCTTGCAGTTCATTCGCCAAGAATCCAAAACCGATTTGGGAACCAAACTCGATGAGCGCGTCCGCTGGGTCGACGATAAAATTACTCGTTTCACGCCGTATATTTCCTTCATTCATTACGGCGATAAACAACTTTTTTATCATAGGCACTCGGTAGCATTTTCGCGCCGCGACGACGTCAGCAATACAAGAAATTCCGCCAATATTTATAAATTTGATTCTTTCTACCAATACAGAGCCAATCACGGACATACTTTAAGTTTCCGTTTCGACGGGCAGATAACATCCAAAAAATTGCTCGGCTCGTCGGACAGATACTATATCGGCGGCGTTAATAGTGTTCGCGGCTATGAGGAAAGTTTTATGGGCGGGGAAAAGGGCTTGTCCGGCAGTTTGGAATATCAAATTCCCGTCACCGAAGATAAGCGCGTAAAAATTTTCCCGTTCTTTGATTTTGGCTACGTGTCGGGCGAAAGCGTCATTAATGAAAAAATGATTTGCGCTACCGGCATTGGCATTACCGCTAACCTTAAACACGTCACCGCGAATTTAACTTGGGGCATTCCTCTGACTAAACATTTTGAAGGGGAAAAAGTTAAATCGTCGCGATTGCATTTTTCTGTTAATGGATTCTTTTAAAAGGGGTGGTTTAATTGAAATTTCTAAGGTACATGCAGAAAAGACGCCGTGCAATATTCGCAATGGCGGCTTTAACTATTTTTGCTAGCCCGTTCTCCGTGCACGCCTCCACTATCACGCCTAAAGACGCTTCGCACAGTAGCAAAATTACTTTCAAAAATAAGGTCTACAATATCGAAGTGCAGAAGGAACTTTCAAATCAAGTCGGCGTCAATAAGTTCAAAAATTTTACTTTGGACAAAGGGCATATAGCTAATATCAAGTTTAATAAACTCCAAACCGTTGCTAACCTAGTTGACAATAAAATCAATATCAACGGCACAGTCAACGCGCTTCGCGACGGGAAAATTGGCGGCAATCTTTATTTCCTAAGCCCCAATGGAATAGCCGTAGGCAAAAGCGGTGTAATCAATGCCGGTTCGTTTACCGGTATGGCGGTCAGTCAATCTTACTTCGATAAGCTAAGCAAAATTGATTCAGCAAATACACTTATGACGGAGCTGGCTCCTACAAAAATCCAATATAACAACGACACCAAAAAGGGAATTGATATTCAGGGCGTCATCAACGCGCCGGGCGGAATTTCCCTGTACGCAACTAAAATAAACGTCGGGAAAAATGCCGTCCTGCGAACCAACGTTGAAGGAATTGACTTTAAAAAGGTCGTCAATGTCGAAAATGTTGATTCGGGGATAACCGGCGGGCTTGACGCCTCATATAAAAACGGCGATATTATCTTAAAGGCGCACGCAGAACATATTGCCGATGATAATATGCTGACCAATTTGAGCGGCGATACTGCTACGCGCTGGGTTAAAGACACTTCCCGCGAGGCGATTGTAAACGTTGACGGCAAAATTGATTCCGCAGGCGATGTTAATATCAATGCTGAATCAACTATTTCTTTCACAGAGGGTTCAAAGTGGAACGTCGTAACCCAAAGTAAAATCCTTGAATCTTTTCTTGGCAATTTGGGCTTTGATGTTATGGCGGACGGCGTCAAGAGAAGCAATAAAGCTACCGTCAACATAGGAAAGACGGCGGATATTCATTCGGCAGGAGCTATGGATATTGGCGCAGAGGCTAGCCTTTCAATTACACTAAGTGCGCAGACTCCTTCGCTAAAAACCGGCACAACCAAAGCCACTCAATTTATTCCTGCTATTGCCGTTGCTGTAATTAAAGCCGATAACAAAGCCGAAGTTAATATCAATGGCAAATTGGAATCGGAAGGAACAATGTCTATAACTGCCAACGCCGAAACCGAACTTTCTAACACCGCTAAAGCCGCAACCCAGTTAGAATCGAAAAATATAAAAGAACAACTAAATGGCGGCAGTAGCGTCCCTGAAGACCACAATTTTATAGCTGTCGGCGTAATTGACGGCGAAACTAAAGCAGACGTAAATATCAAATCCGGCAGTAAAATAAAAGTCAGCGGCGAAGACTACACCGTAAAGGGCAAAGATAATAAAGAAATGCATATGGACGCCTTGACGATAAAAGCCACGACAAGTAACACCGTCGGCAACGCAGTCAGTGCCAACCCAAGCCTTACAAATGTAGAAACTGCCACAACTACCGCCGTTAATGTCACCAATTACACCGGCGAGGCTAATGTTAATCTCGAAGACGAAGTTGACGCTAAAAACGGCAATGCAGTTATTGACGCCACGAATACTTTCATGAACACGGGTGATACTTCAACCGGATTGGGCGCAGACCCTGGTATGTTGAAAACATTCGCCAAAATACCGAGCACCGAATTTTTGGAAACGTTCAGCGTAAATGCCGCCAAAGCCGCTTTATCAAGTCTGCAACTTGCCGCTAATGATGTTCCAAACGGTTCAGGCGACTCTACTTTTGCCAAAATTTTTAATGGCGAATATCTTAAAATGGGCTCGTCAGTCTCCGTTTTCAATCAGGATAATAAAGCTAACGTTAATATCGGCAACAACGCTCTCGTCAAGGCAATGAAAGACATTGATATTACTTCTACGAACAAAATTTTAGCGCAGAAACTCTCGACGACTGCAGATGTTAATAACGAAGCCGCACAGTCAAAGACTAAAGCCATGTTCGGTATTGGCGTCCAAGTTTCCAACATAAAAAATAATGCCGACGCTGTGATTAAAGGTTCTATTAACTCAAGCGCGGGCGATGTAAGTATAAATTCCTACGCC
>ODAJ011547267.1_pt1 | contig 11931 bp, 12 predicted proteins | sample 1539241 | NCBI WGS metagenome assembly ODAJ01 (sample SAMN02144231, study PRJEB22623) | gut metagenome | biome: sheep rumen | host: Ovis aries | place: New Zealand | reverse complement strand
TATGGAAAAAGCTATGTCTATTGAAGAAAGAATTAGAAGAGCAGAAGATATTTATAATAGGAGATATGGAAATAGTTATTATTCGTCATATAGATCTAGCTCAAAAGAGAAAAAAGGCTCATCTTTATTAAAAAGATTTATTAAACAAATTATAATTTGTTTGCTAGTTTATGCTGTATTTTATGTGACAGCTAATAGAGAATACTTTTTGTCAAATGAATTTAGAAATAAAGCAGAAGAGTTTGCTTCTCAAAATGAAATTTTAAAAAGTACATATAATTACATTGTTGGCTATGTTGATAAATATTTTAATTCAAATAATGAAAATGATAATAACCAAAAAGAGAATAAAGAAATAGATTCCAATTCTCAAGAACAAAATCAAGAAAATGGAGTAATAGATAATAATTCGGAAAAAACAAATGAAACTGAACAAAATATAGGTGGATCAAATGAAGGAATAGAAGAAGAACCCCAAAGAACACAAGAGGAAATTGATGTAGAAGAAATTAAAAGTAAAATGAATTTTATAATTCCTGTAGAAGGAACTATAAGTTCAACTTTTGGGTGGAGAAATCCAACTTCCTCTAAAGTTCCTAAAAATCATACAGGTTTAGATTTAGCTGCACCCACAGGAACAATTATAAAATCTGCAACAGATGGAATTATAACAATGGTATCAAGCTATGGTGATTATGGAAAACATTATAGAATACAAAATGATGATGTTACAATTATTTATGCTCATTGCAGTAAATTATATCTAAATGAAGGTGATTATGTAACCCAAGGACAAGAAATAGCTGAAGTTGGATCTACTGGAAATTCAACTCGGACCACATCTACATTTTGAAATAAGAAGAGAAGACAGATTAGTAGACCCACAGTTGATACTTAATATATAATAAATCAATATTGAACCAGTTTATAATTTGAAAAAAATATATATAAGATTAGTTTTTGAGGTAGGAAGTAGGAAGTAGGAGGTAGAATGTCCGATCTCTGACCTCCGACCTCCAACTTCTAACTTCTTACATTATAATAAAAAGGGTGTTTTATGATATTAAGAATTGATTTAAAGATATTTTTGTTGTTAATTCTTTTCTATTTTACTAAACAAATTGAAGTATATGGTTTGATAATGATTTTTGCAATTATACATGAATTAAGCCACTTATTTGCAGGGCTAGTTTTAAAAATGAAAATAAAGAGAATAACAATTATGCCAGTTGGACTTTCTATAGAATTTAATATTCTATATAGTGACTTAAATGAGAAGATTTTAAAATCGAATAAATTAGAATTAAAAAAGATGTTTATAGCAATAGCAGGACCACTAATAAATATAATTATTATATTTATAGTATTTTTTTTAAATATAAAATTAGAATTAAATCATTTAATTATTTATTCTAATCTACTTATAGCAGTATTTAACTTATTACCAATTTATCCTTTAGATGGTGGAAGAATATTAAAATCAATATTATGCTTGATTAAGGGAAAAAGAAAAGCAGAAAATATCATAAATAAAATCTCTAATGTGTTTTTGTTTTTGGTAATTTTTATATGTAGTATACTTATAGCCTATTACAAAAATATAGCTGTTTTATTTATTGTTTTTTATTTATTTTATATAGTTACAAAAGAAAATAAGATATATAAAATGAAAATAAAGATGTATAAAATAATAGACGAGAATTGAAAAAGTACAACAGAGTTACTAATATTTAGGTATTTGGCAAAGGTTTATGAAAGTTTGAGAGTATCTGCTGAAAAATTAGATATTATGATACTACAAAAAGGCTTATAATTCAACAAAAAAATAATTAATATGTAAATAATTATATTACAATATTATTACAATAATATTATTTTTTTATAACAATAACCATGATAATTATAAAATATGATAAAATTAAAAGGGATATTATAAAATATATACTAAAAATATCACATAATGAATTATTTGTTTATTATATAGGTGTTTAAGATGAAAAAAGAAAATATAGATGAATTGTTTAATTATATTGAAACATATAACATTAAAGGTGTTTTAAAATTTGTTGATAATAAAGAATTGAAAGAAACATTATTAAGGGAATTAGAACAAGATGATATTTCTGAAGACAATTATAAAAATGCTATTTATGATATATATAACAGATTAAATGGTGAAATTCTTAATTATTTTGAAGAAAGACTTGTAGTCTTTGAAGGAGAAGAAATCTTTAAGGATGAAGAAAGAAAAAAGAATGCTGAAAAAAGAGTATTGAATAATATAAAACAAATGATACAAGGAAAAAGTAATTCCGAAAAGTTAGCATTGGTACAAGGGGCATTAAGTGATTTTGAAAAATTTGAGATTATTAAAAGTATAGATGATGATTTTATAAAAGCAGAAGCTTTGAGTACCTTAGAAAATCATTTTTATAGAACAGAAATTATAAAGAATTTTAAAAATGATGATTTAAAACTACAAGAATTAAGTAAAATTTATCATGATGATTTTAAGGTACAGATTATAGAAAGCTTTAAAGACGAAAAACTAAAAGTAAACGCTTTGAAAGAACTTGAATTTGATACTTATAAAGCATATATTATAAAGAATCTAAATGATGACGAATTAAAAATTGAAGCATTAAATAATCTAGAAGATGAACGTTATAAATTAGAAGTTATAGAAAGCATAAAAGATGATAAAATAAAAATAAAATCTTTAAAGTTTATCGAAAACGATTGGGATAAAGAAAGTGTAATAAAAAATTTAAAAGATGAAGAGTTAAAAGTAGAAGCATTAAGTGAAATAACTAGTCAAGTAACTTGTTATTACATTATAAAGGATTTAAAAGATGAAAATTTAAAAATAAAGGCATTAGGTTATTTGAAAAATCCAAATAATAGACTTAACATTATATTGGAGTTAAAAGATGATAGATTAAAAATAGAAACATTAAGTGATCAAGAAGATGAATGGTATAAAACCTTAATTATAGAAAGTATAAAAGAAGATAGTTTAAAATTAAAGGAACTAAAAGAAATTCAGAACGAAGAATATAAAACGAGTATTATAAAAAGTATAGATGAAGATAAACTAAAAGTTGAAGCATTAAAAGAAATTCAAAATGAAAAATATAAATCAAGCATTATAGAAAGTTTAAAAGATGACAAGTTAAAAATACAAGAATTAAAAGAAATTCAAGATGAAGCATATAGAACAAATATTATAAAGAGTTTAAAAGATGATAATCTAAAAATACAAGAATTAAGAAAATTAGAAATTGCTCCTTATAAAGTAATAATAATAAATAGTTTCCAAGATAATAATTTAAAAATAGAGGTATTAGATGAATTTGAAAATGATAGTTATAAAGTTCAAGTTATGCTTTCTTTTAACGATGAACTAAAAATAAAAGCGTTAAGAAAATTGGATAATGATGATAATAGAGTGCGTATTATATTAACTATTTATGGTGATAAACTAAAAGTTAAAGCATTAGGTGAATTAAAGGATGAATGGAATAAAGTAAGCGTTATAAAAAATCTTGAAGATGGAGATCTCAAATTACAAGAGATAAGTAAGTTATCAAAAGACATTATTCCAATGGCAAGCAGGAATGTTAGATTAAATATTGGAAATATTGAATTTATAAAAAACAATTTAAAGCAATTTTTAGAATTTGAAGGAATAAAAAATCAAGTAGGAAAAAAACAAATAATTGAAAGACTGAGTTTGAAAAATGCTGATTTTTTAAGGACGGTAGATTTTAGGATATTAGATGAAAAATATCTAAATATATTTGGAGAAGATAAGATTAATTTGATTTCATGCTTCCCCGATGTACAAGAAAGCATAGTAAATTTAGAAGATAAGCAATTAACAGTATTTGCAAGATGTATTAATACATATTTAGAAGAAAGACCAACTGAAGATGAATGGACAGTTTTAGCACAGGAAATATTGAATAATATAGGGGAATATAATGAACTATTTGAAACTTTAGAAGATATAGATTCTTTACAGAATCAGGATATTTTTAAATTAATATATGTATTGCAAAATGAGAATTATTGCGAAATTAGAAATATTTCTGAAGTAAGAAATTTTCAAAATACACTTGATAATAAGAGTAGAAAAGTAATTAATAGTGATATAGAAGATTTAGATGCTAAAAGGAATGCTGTCTTTTGGAAAATATTTGGACATGATATAAATTATGCCCGTAAGTTAATAAATCTTTATGGTGATGATATTGATAATTTAAATAATGGAGAGATGAAGGATTATATTAAAGCCATAATGGAATTGGATAAAACTAATGATATAGATGTTTTAAAAGATATATTTGAAAATTGTTCTTTTGCTCAAATAGATAAAGTATCAATTGAAAGAAATCTAAAGACTGAATATGGCAAAATGTTTAATGAAGGATTATATCGACCTGAGAGAATTTCTAAAAAGAATGAGCCAATAGATTTTAGGAAAAGAAAAGATTTAGAGGCTAAAATAGGCATAGATAGAAATATCGAAGATAAACCAATTGAAGAATATGCTTTAGAAAAAACAAAGATTTACAATAATATTAGGATTCAAGTTTCACTAAATGAAATTATAAAAGAAGCAAAAGGTTTAGAAGAATTATTTGATAAAGCAGAAAGTATTCAATCCCAAAACCATTCAACATCACCAGAGCATGGAGTTCAACATGTAAAAAATGTATTATTATTATCAAATTATATAGGATTAAAAAATGGTGTATCACATGAAGATTTAGAACTTATAAAAGAAGCCGCAATTTATCATGACATTTTGCATGAAGAAGCAGGAGATCCAAAACATGCAAAGGAAGGAGCAGAGTGGTACTTACAGAATGTAAATACCAGTTTGAATAAAGATGAAGTAGCATATTTAATTGAAGCACATGAATTTAAAAATGAAGAGCAATTTTCGGAATTGGCATTAATTAGATTTCCAAATATAGATGAAAAACGTAAAGAGAAACTAATTAAATATGCTAAAATATTACAAGATGCTGATAGATTAGATATGCTAAGATATGACATAGAAAATCCTAAAACTCAAAGATTTGATGCTGAAAGATTGAATGATTTAAATAACACAGAGTTAATTTCAGCTGTGATTGAATTAAATGCAAAGGAATCAATAACAAATGGATATTTACAAGTAAAAGATGATAAAGTTGGGCTAAGCAATGTTATTGAGGCTGGAACAGATTTTAAAATTCTTATGACTGCTGTAGGAGCTTATTCTGGTATAAATCCTGAAAATTATAAAGAAGATTGGAACAGACCAGCACTTGCATCACAACATTTTTGTGCAAGTTATATTAGAAATGATATGATAGGAACAGCACCAATAAAAAATATTTGCTATGGATTTTCTAGTATGAAAGATGATGCTTTAGTATTATCTGGTTCAAGAGATATATATTCATCTAGAACAGGCTTTAATTCAACAGCAAAACATGATGAAAAGTATTATACACCTGATGAACAAATAAATAATACTAGAAAATATAATGAAATGGATTATAGGAGAATACAAGGAGGAGAAAAGAAACAACCAGATTATATTCTGGTTTTTAGAAAAAATGGTAGTATACCTAATATGAAAGAAGCACAAAAAGCTTCTAAACAATGGGGTGGTATGCCAATTGTTGTAGTAGATATAGATGCATGTTTAGAATCAGAGAGAGCAAAGGTTGATGAAATGTTAATTAACTATAAGGAAAATCCAACTTCAGAGTTAGCAAAAGATATAATTCAAAAAGTTAGAAATAATAGAGTTACAGAAGCTAGCTTTTGCGAAGAATTAGAGGAACAATTAAAAAGAATAAAGGAGAATATTGATATAGAACAGGGAGATAGAACTAAAAAACAAAACGTAAAAATTGAAAACTTAAGAGAACTGTATGGTAATGTTTCTGCAGAAGATAGAATTAAAACTTCAAAAAGAATAAAAGAGATTTATAAAATGATTATACAAGCAAAGGAGAAGCAAAATAATGGAAGATAATAATAAGTATTTTTATAGCGAAGACAAAGAAATGAACAAAAAAGTTGTTCAAAATGTAAAAAATGTACTAGAGATAGTAAATAAACATAAGAATAAAACTGAAGATAGAGATTAAGAGGTAAGATTATGGTTAATACAATAAATCAATCATTTTCAGAGGTATATGATATTATTATGCATTTTGAAAAAGATTTGTTTAATAAAATACCTAAAGGTTTTTTGAAAATGATAAAACAAAATAGAGATTTGAAATATAAAGTCGATATTGATTATGATAAAAATATAAATGAACAGGATTTATTACAAGATACTAGAGCTATTTTATCGCTGATATATAGAGATTATTTGTGTTCTCCAGAAGAAAAAATAGAACTTATAAAAAAAGATAAGATGGAGTTAGTAAGAGAAGAAGAAAAAAGAAGAGAAAAATATAATACAGATGACATATTTAAAAAGAAAAGCATTATTTTGGAACAAGTAAATAATGAAACAGCTAATAATATTAATGATTTAGAAGATAATATGCAAATAATCAAATATGAAAAGTCTTTATTTAAAAGGGTAATTAATAGAATTTTAAAATTTTTACATATAATAAATTAATAGAATTTTAATTTATTGCCAATTTATTCTTTAGATGGCGGAAGAGTATTAAAGTCAATAGTATGTTTGATTAAGGGAAGAAAGAAGGCAGAAAGTTTAATTAATAAAATTTCGAATATTATGTTTTTCTTAATTATGTTTATTTTTAGTATAATAATTTATTACTTAAAAAATATATCAATACTAATTATTATGTTTTATTTGCTATATATTGTTACAAAAGAAAATAAAATTTATAAGATGAAAATTAAAATGTATGAAATGATAGACAATAGCTAAAAAGTGATTATGGTATTAATCACTTTTTTATGAGATTTAATAAACATTTAGTAAACAATATGCCGTCATATTTTCCATAGTAATTTTTACGCAACCCAACTTCTTGAAAACCATAATTTTGATATAAATTTATTGCAGTGGTATTATTTGAGCTTACCTCTAAATTAATTTGTTTTATTTTTTTTTCGATACAAAAATCAATAATATGTTCCATTAGAGTTTTAGATATACCGTTTTCCTCTAAAAGATTTTTTAATAACAATATTAGTTATTTCAGCTGTATCAATAATTAGCAAAACTCCAACAAAACCTATAATTTCATCTTTAAATTTTGTTACAAAATAAACAGAGTTTGGATTTTCAATTTCACTTTTAAATACTTCATAGTTCCAAAAATCATCAAATTCAGTTTCTAAAATATCTTTGATTTCATTTAAATCAGACATATTCATAACAGAAATTTCAATTTTATTTTTCTGCATTTAGTTTTTCCTCCATTTTTTGCTCTGCTTCAGATTTTCTTAAATAAAGAGGTTCTAATTTTAAATAATCAGGATTAGATCTATTTCTATAACCTAAAATACCGATGCTTTTTGCACATAATTTGTTATTATCAATAAAAATGCTATTTGGAAGATAATTCAAAATTGTGGCTTTATTTTTTGTGGCTCCATCTCCAACAAAAGTTATAGAGTATTCTGGATTTATTTGCTTTAATTCTTCAAGTAAATCTGTTATATTTTCAAAAGATGCATTTCTTCTTACAATATAATTACCATCAATGTTTTCTACTATTTCAACAAATACATTATCTCTCCTTGCATCAATTAAAGAACAAATTACTCCTGTATTTGTAACATTTAAGCTAAGACCTTCTAAAGAATTTACACAAACATATTTTATATTTAAACTATCAACAAAAGCTTTTACTGTAGCTACTCCAATACGAATACCTGTAAAAGAACCAGGACCAATATCTATTGCTAATAAATCTATGTTTTTTAATTGCAAATTTGTTTCATTTAAAATTTGAGAAACAAGTGGTAGTAAGCTTTCAGAATGTGTTAAACCATTATTTAAATTTATTTCTTTTATTACATTTTCATCTTCTAAAATAGCAATTCCACATATTGAAGAAGATGATGTGATACTTAGTATTTTCATATGAATATCCTTTCATAATCTTATTTATTTAGAAGTGAGAGGTAGTAAAGTAGGAAGCAAAACATTCGACATCCGACCTTAATCATTTTACTTTACAATACTGCGTTGAATTCATCTAAAATCCTCTCATATTTATCACCAAATACTTCGAAGTTTAAAATTCTAATGTCATCATTTTGTTCATCTTTATTAAAATTAATTTTAATATATTCTAATGGAAGAGCATCTTCTATTTGTTCACCCCATTCAATTAAACAAATTCCTTTGTCAAAGTATTCTTCTCCACCAATTGCATAAAATTCATCAATATCAGCTAATCTATACACATCAAAGTGATAAATTGTGTAAAATTGAGTTTGATATTCGTTAACTATATTAAAAGTTGGACTAGAAATTTCATTTTCCAAATTATAATAAGATAAAAATCCTTCTGTAAACTTTGTTTTACCAGCTCCTAATTCACCAGTAAGTACAACAGTATCACCTGTTTTTAAAAGTTTAGCTAATTTTTTTGCGGTTTTTATTGTATCTGAAGGAGAATTAGATATTATTTTTAAATTTTTCATAAGCATTCCTTTCTATTTAGATACATAATACTACAAAAGTACAGAAAATTCAATAAAAATAAAAAAAAGGTTGTAATTTTACTTAAATTATTTTATAATGATAACAGTTAATTTAAAAGAGGCGATTAAATGAAAAATAAATCTTGGATAATTATTTTAATTATGGGAATAGCCCTTACTATTTCAATAGGTTACAGTGTGGTACTTCAGCAAAAAAATGCTGAAAAAGAAAGAACAGTTACTACTACTAGCATAATAGAAATGACAGCTACAACAGCCACTATAAAGAATACTTTAAAAGGAACAGGTACTGTAAGCTATAAAGAGGAAAATATAGCCAATAACACTAATACAACTAATAATCAAAATGATGTAGTTATTGAAGAAAACAAAGAAAATGAAATTACAAATAGTATAATAAAGAGCTATGAAGTTACTCTATCAGTCGAAGAAAAAGATTTTAGTAAAGTGAAGGAAAATCAAGTTGTTGATATTGCAGTAAAAAAAGAAAATCAAACATTAAATTATACAGGAAAGGTAAAAAAAATCATCAAAGATCCTCTTGCTAAATCAACAATTGATATAGAAATCACTAATCCAGATGATAAATTACAAGCAGAATTACAAGCAACGTGTACTATAATCATAGAAAAAGCAGAAAATGTTGTGGCACTTCCAATAGAGGCTATTCAAAAAGATGAAGAACAAAAAAAATATGTAGATTTAGTAGTTGAAGATGGAACTACAACTAAAATGTATATAAAAACAGGAATTTCAGATGATTATTATGTTGAAATAAAAGAAGGACTAAATGTAGGAGATAGAGTTCAAATAATAAAATCATCTACAACAGTTGTTAATGATAACGAAAAAAACATTTTAAAACAAACAAGCGAAAAGTAATTTTCGCTTGAATGTTTTTTCATATGCCACTATAGCTCAGTAGGTAGAGCAACTGATTCGTAACCAGTAGGTCAGCAGTTCGATTCTGCTTAGTGGCTCCAGTTTTATGCAGTTTCGAACTATTTCAAATATATAGAGAAAGTAGAAGCAAAATGAAAAATATAATTATAAAAATAAGAGACATAGAGGATATAAGATACGCTAAAAATGTTTTGACTAAAAGTGAGATAGAATTTTTATTTACAAATTATGAGTTTGAATGTTCAGAGAAAACAACTATACGTGATATTTTAAAGTTTTATATAAATGGATTATCAGAGTATTATTTTGAAACTGGAAATAGAGACAAACTATATACAGATTCTTTTATGAAAAATACTTTTGAATTATATTATAAAGATGATGTTGTAAGAATATTTGATATAGATACACCTATTTTTAACATAACAACAAATGAATTATATTTAAAATTTTTAATTGGTACTGGCGGAGGATTTGATGCTTTAGAGCAAATTAATGGAATTAGATATTGGATGAATACAAGAGAGTATGGAAAACACAATTTACCACATCTACATGTGAAGTATAATAATGAAGAAGTTATTATAAGTATATTAGATGGAACTATTTTAGGTGGAAAAATACAAAAGAAGAAGGAAAAAGAAGCTATTTTTAGAATATTGCAAAATAAGAAGCACTTATTATTTTTATGGAATACTAGAACAGATGGACAAACATTTGATATAGATCCTAATGATTTATACTTGGATATTTAACTTCAAATTTTTTTAGAAATAATGTAAAAATACTTGTTTTTTCGCATTATATATGCTAATATATATATGAGTGGTGCTCAAGAAACTTTCGAAGCCTTGAGTCATTTTTTATATCATTTGGAGGTATAATGAAAGAATATAAGAATAATGAAGAACTTTTAAATTATCTAATATCTAAAAACATAATTATAAATGATAAAGAAAAAGCTTTAAAGAATATTGAGAAATATTCTTATTATTCAATTATAAATGGATATAAAGCTGTTTTTAAAGATGAAAATAATAATTATAAAGAAAATACAACATTTGAAGAAATTTTTGCATTATATGAATTTGATAAAAACATAAAGGCGATATTTTTAAAATATATTTTAGAAATAGAAGTTGTAATAAAGTCTCTTATGGCAAATACTATAGCAGAAGAATACGGTATTGTAGAATATCTTAAAGCTGAAAAATTAGATACTAAAGCAGATGAAAATATTATAAATGACTTTATAGAAAAAGTAGAAAAAGAAATTGATGACAATTATATCAAACATCCAGCTATTAAACATTATAAAGATAAATACAATTTTGTTCCACCATTTGTATTGACTAAAATTTTAACTTTTGGTGCTATTAGTAGGTATTACAGTTTATTAAAGCAAAGTGATAGACAGAAAATAAGTAAATACTTTAAGCTATCAGATAAATTATTAAGACAAATTTTAATAAATTTAACAATGGTAAGAAATATTTCTGCTCACTCAGATAGATTATATACTTATAGAAACAAATATGATATTAGCTTTAAAAATATTGAAAAAGACTATAATAGAAAAGAATATTTGTGTAATTTGTATATGATTATTAAATCTATGAAAGTCTTACTTGACGAAGAAAAGTATCTAGAATTTGAAAACTTTTTAAATAATGAAATAGATAAATTAAAGGAAAAGTTAATTGTTATTGATATAAATGATATTTTGAGAGTAATGGGATATGATGTATAAAAACAATTAGAATTGAATAAAATAGTATGGAGTGGTGCTTAGAAAACTTTTGAAGCTCTAAGTCATTCAGTAGCCTAGAGTCTACTTATAGATTCTAGGTGCTTTTATTATCTGACAAAAAAGTATTGATATTTTTTAAAAATTATGTTACATTGGTATCAATAAATCGAATTATATAAGAGAGCTTGAAACAAAGTATGTCATTTTTTCGAATACTTGTTTCGAAATCGCTCCAAGAAAAGCTTTCATCGAATGAAAAGCTTTTTTTATTATTATGGCGAATTATGTAACAAAAATTTTCAAAATAAATATACTAATATAGAATATATTTATGGAGGAATTATATGTTTGGAATAGATGTTAGTTATCATAAAGAAAATATAGATTGGAACAAAGTCAAGCCTAATATAAGTTTTGCAATTTTACGATTAGGATGGGTAGGAAATAAGAAAAATCATTCTTTGGATTCAAAGTTTGAAGAATATTATAGACAATGTAAAAAATTAAGTATTCCAATTGGAGTGTATGTTTATAATTATTGTAATTCAGAAGAAAATGCAAGAGATGGTGCAAAATGGGCTATAGATAAGCTTAAAAATAAAACTTTA
>ODAJ011711536.1_pt1 | contig 11935 bp, 7 predicted proteins | sample 1539241 | NCBI WGS metagenome assembly ODAJ01 (sample SAMN02144231, study PRJEB22623) | gut metagenome | biome: sheep rumen | host: Ovis aries | place: New Zealand | reverse complement strand
CTTCTTTTAATGTAATAATTGTATATGCGCTGAAGGAGAAAACGGAAGGTGTCATATCGGGTATTTTTCGCTTTACCGCGTGAGAAACGGGTTACACTTTCATCTCTAAACCATTTTACAAATTCAAAATAGTCGAAGAAGTGCATTCTTCTGAGGAGTAAATTCTCAGTCTTTATTCTTTTTGTACCTGTGTTTTTCTTCATATTTCCACCAAAAAAATGAGATTGCCGATATCGACAATCTCATTATAAATTATTTTCTTAATTATTACAATATCAATTATTCAGCCTTTTCCTCAACGGCATCATCCTTTTTCCTTGAGAGAATGATATTTGTGATAATACCGAGAATGAGTGCGCATGCAATCTCTGTAAGAGTAACAGCACCGATCTTGAGTGTCATACCGCCGATACCGCTGATAAGGATTACTGCAACAACAAAAAGATTCTTATTCTGGTCGAGGTCAACCTTCTGAATCATCTTAAGACCTGATACTGCGATAAAACCGTAAAGTGTAATACATACACCGCCCATTACGCAAGCAGGAATAGTTGAAAGGAAGGTTACGAAAGGACCGAAGAATGAAATTACAATAGCCATAATTGCCGTTGTAAGAATTGTAACGATTGAAGCGTTACCTGTGATAGCAACACAGCCAACTGACTCGCCGTATGTTGTATTAGGGCAACCGCCGAATACAGCACCTACCATTGAACCAACACCGTCACCAAGAAGTGTTCTGTGAAGACCCGGGTCCTCAAGGAGCTCTTTGTTAACTACTGATGAAAGGTTTTTATGGTCCGCAATATGCTCTGCAAATACAACGAATGCAACAGGGATATAAGCAACAGCAAGAGTTGCTATGTACTTACCGTCAATTTCTGCTGCGCCCTTCATAGCCTCAATAAACGTAAACTGAGGAACTGCAAAAATCTTCATATCACTGAACACGCTGAAATCAATAATCATCATATCAGGATTACCGGTCTTTGTGCCGATAATTGTGAAGATTGCTGCAACAAGATAACCTGCAAGAATACCGATTACAAACGGAATAAGCTTTGCCATCTTCTTGCCGAATACTGAGCAAATCATAACAACAAAGAGTGTTACAAGCGCACAGATGAAACCAAGCCAGCCGTGAAGTCCCATTGCGAAGCCGCTGCCGTCATTTTCTGCAAACTTGAGTGCGTCGCCTACTGCATTTCCTGCAAGCGAAAGTCCGATGATTGATACGGTAGGACCGATAACAACAGCGGGCATAAGCTTGTCAATCCACTTTACGCCTGCTACCTTAACGATGATAGCAATTACAACGTAAACAAGACCTGCAAATACGGCACCGATAATAATACCTGCATATCCTGCCTGTGTTGAAACAGCGCCTGCAAAGGCTGCAAACATTGAGCCAAGGAAAGCAAAGGACGAGCCGAGGAATACAGGGCTTCTGAACTTTGTGAAAAGAAGGTACACGATTGTACCGATACCTGCGCCGAAAAGGGCTGCCGACTGTGACATTCCATTACCGACGATTGAAGGAACGGCAATAGTTGCTGCAAGAATTGCAAGTAACTGCTGGAATGCAAAGATGATAAGCTGTCCAAACTTCGGCTTATCTTTGATGTCATAAGTGAGTTTCATTGTTTTTCCTCCCAAATAAATTTATAAAAAACGGAGAACGGAGAATGAAATAAATTCATTCTCTATTCTCCAAGTTTTTATTTTGTACCAAAAATTCTGTCGCCTGCATCGCCAAGACCGGGAACAATATAACCGTTTTCGTTAAGGTGATCATCCATTGCTGCACAGTAGATGTCAACATCAGGATGTGCCTTCTGAAGAGCATCTAAGCCTTCAGGCGCTGCAATAATGCACATAAAGATTATCTTCTTAGGATTGCGAAGCTTAATCTGTGAAATAGCGTCAATAGCTGAACCGCCTGTTGCAAGCATTGGGTCTACAACATAAACATATCTTCTTTCGATATCCTTAGGAAGCTTGCAGTAATACTCAACAGGAGTAAGTGTTTCCTCATCTCTGTAAAGGCCGATGTGACCGATACGAGCAGCAGGAACCATCTTTACACAACCGTCAACCATACCAAGACCTGCACGAAGAATCGGAACAAAAGCAAGCTTGCGTCCTGCAATCTGCTTGCACTTTGCAACGCCGCAAGGTGTTTCAACGTCGATATCCTCTGTGGGAAGGTCACGAGTAGCCTCAAACATCATAAGCATTGAAATTTCGTTAATAAGCTGACGAAAGTCCATTGTTCTTGTATTTACATTACGAAGAATACTGAGCTTATGCTGAATAAGCGGATGGTCAAAAATTACAACTTTTCTATCCATTTATATATCTCCTTCGACATTTTATCTTAAAAATAATATCAAAGTTAAAATGATTTTACAAGATTAGTTACACGATTGTAACTAATAATTTTTTTTGTAATTTTTAGATCGCTTTTAATTGAGAAAACCGTTAAGCCTCAGTAAGCTTTTTCAAAAGGGCATAATCCTTTGCATTTATAATTCCGTCACCGTTAACATCAATGAACTCGTTATAGTTGTCGTCACCGTTTTCAGCGTTAATATAATCGGAGAAATTGAAGAGCATATCAATATCTCCCCTGCTGCAAACAAGCCTGAACTCATAACCGCCGCTGCCTTTTTCAAAGCTTACATCGTGACCGAGCTTCGGCGTTACGTCAGCTATATATGTGTTAAGGCAAACGCTGCAAAAGAGCTCGTTATATCCGTCCTGCGTACAGCTTGCGGGATGCTCGGTTATTCTGAACTGATGACCGCTTGACTTAATCTCCGTAGTGTCGTCGGCTGTAAGAGTAAAGCCCGGTGCGGTAATGTAACCGTCAGTCTCGCAGGTTGCGTAGGTTATAATCTCATCAATGCTGTTTCCGTGAATATCAACAGGTCCGACGCCGGTCATTGTAGGCGTTACGGTATTCAAAAGCCCTGATGAATTAAAGGTAATTTCATCTATACAGGTTTCCCTTCTGTGTCCCACATTTCCCGCAACCGAAAGCGGAGTGTAGAATCTGTGGTATGCAATGAAGCATCTGTCAGTTTCGGGAAGATATATAACCGACTGATGTCCGGTTGCAAGAATACCTGCCGAGGTATCTTTTTGCAGAAGAGTTCCTCTGTTAGTCACACTGCCTTTGAGCGAGCTTGCCGTGCCATAATTTATATGGTAGTTTTCACTTCCCGTATCATCACAGGACCAGGTGAAGAAATATGTACCGTTTCGCTTGAACACTGCAACGCTCTCCCTGAAATCAGTAAGACCTGAAATTATACGAAGAGTCGATGTGTCAACACTTAGCATATCCGAACTAAGGTCCGCCATAGCCGCCATACCGTTTCCGAAAAGAATGTATGATTTTCCGTTTTCGGTATAAACTGCCGGATCAATCACCTGTCCGGAGAAGCCGATATTTGCACTGCTTAACATCTTAGGATAAAGAATCGGCGTATCGCTTGCTGTATAAGGTCCCTGCGGTGAATCGGCATAAGCAACGCCGATAGCCATACCCTCTCCGTAAAGCGAGGTAAGGGAGTCAAGAATTCTCGCGCAGTAATAGAAATAATACTTACCGTTCTTTTCCTCAATAGCAGGAGCCCATGCGTTTCCGTCAGACCATTTTGATGAAGCAATCTGAATACCCTTTTCATTTACTCCCGGGGATTTATCCTTATTGTCGAGGATTACGCCTTCATCAGTCCAGTGAACCATATCGGGCGATGAAAATGCGTGGAACTGTGTGCCGCCCCAACCCGGTGTGCCGTCGGTTGTAGGATAAATCCAAAACTTTCCGTCAAGCACATCAATATCGGGATCTGCATACATTCCCGGAAGAACAGGATTGTTCGCAATCTGTGCTGCTTTGAGGGTATATACTTGTGTTGTATCTCCGCTTGTAAGAGTAACAATTCTGTCATATGAAAGGTCGAGGTTTTCACCGTTACTGAAGCTGACGCCGTCAATCGCTACTCTACAGTCGGAGTCAAGAATGTAAAAACTTACGGGAACGGATTTTATGTTCTGTCTTCTCTGTATTACGGGAGTGATTGTGTTATCAGACCTATCAATTTCTGTTTTTATCATTGTGTGTGAATCCGTGCCCGAAACGCCGTCAAGACTTGACACTCTCACACCTGCTGATGCACTTATAAGAAGCGGAAGATTATTCATTGCTTTCTCCTTTATAACCTCGTCACTTAAAACACAGGAATATGCTTCGAAATTATCAAAGCTTCCGCTGAAATAGCCGTCGCCGTCATAAAGCGATTTTCCGAGGTAGGAATAAAGATTTGTGCCGAGATCAGAAACGGTAATACCCGTATCGTTATTTTCAGATGTAAGTATACCGTTTACATACATCTTACAGCTTGTGCCGTTAAATACAAGAGCAACGCTCATCCAGGAATCCGAATAATCCACTGCGGTGCTTACCGCCTGCTCGTTCATATATGAATTTACTGTGATAGCGTTTCTTACCTCAGAGCCTCTTATTCTGAAGAAGTCATATTTTGTGCTGTCCTGACCGAAGGTGAAGGTGAAATAGTTTCCGCTGTTTACACCTGCCTTGACGTCGAAAAGAACAGTCATTTCATCCTTGCCGTCAAATGCAGAACGAGGAAGGGTTGCATATGCATTACTGCTTGATTCAAGAGTAAGAACTCTGCTGTTTTTATCCTCGTCAAATACTCGTGACGCACCGCCCGAAAGCGACGGGCAATCATTAACGCTTTCAAATGTATAGCACAAAAACGGATTGTCATAGCTTTGAAGCTTCATAAGAGAATTTGGCTCAAGCGCCTTTGAATACACTCTGACATCTCCGATATAGCAGGAGCCGGCTCCCCAGTAAGCCTTGCCCGTTCCTAAGCTAACAGGAAGCGAAGGCGAAGTGAATAGCTTTATTGGATTGAAATCAAATGAATTCATCGAAACATTTTTATCATATGACGATGAATCGTAAACACTTTGAGCATTCACAAATACCATAAAGCGAACGGAATTGCCGTCGGGAACAATATTGATTTGCAGATAATACCATGTGTTCGGAGCAAAGGTATAAACCTTTTTGGAATCAAAATAATGCTCGGTTGAACCCTCAAACCAACAGTAATTAAATATACCGTCCTCTCTTACCGTGAGATACTGCTTGTCATCACCGGTACCGCCGTTACCGAACTCGAAAAGTGATTTATTGGTATCGGTCGTGATTCCGACATTAACCCATGCGGCAACAGTGTAAGAATCGCCGTAAAAACCGTTATAAACCTCTTCGCTGCCGGATGAGCCGCAGGCAAGAATATTGTTTCTTCCGGCAAAAGCATCTTGCGAGGCGCTTTGTCTGTAAACAAGACTGTCATCCGGATTTGACTCATTCAAAGCATCCTCGGCAGTTATTGCCTGCCTTCTGAAGCGAAGCTCGGAAATTGACCCCTGAAAAGCGTTTGCGCCGATTGTATCCGTCCAGCCGAAAGCAACATAACTTACGGGTGACGACTTATCAAAGGCAATATTTCCGATATTGTAGTCAAATACTTTTTCCCCGTCACGATATAATGTCAGACTTGCGTTATCATAAACTATTGTAATTTTATATTCAATTCCGGTTTCAAACGAGGTTTCGCCGATATTTACATAGCCGCCGTCTTTATAAATATAGAACTTACCGTCATCAATAAGGCGAAGCCAGTCTTTCGTTGATGCGGCATCATTGCCCGAAGTCAGAGCAAAAACAGGAGCGCCGTCCTTTGCTGTTAATGAAACATCGAACGAAACAGTCCATCGACTGCCCTCCATAGTTGTTTTTACAGCGCCGTCATTTATAAATATATTTCCGCCGCCGACATCGTTATTTTTTCCTGAAAAGCTTATGTAATGCGCCTTGCGGTAGCTATAAGCATATGTCCACCACGGCGTTCTGACATCGTACCAATATCCCGAGGTGTCTTTGACAGCGTGGTATGTTGCGTCGTTCGGGGTTGCATAATCCTCATTCTCCCTCATTGTAACAAGCGAGGCGCCGTCATAATAGCTGTGGGAATTAAAATGGTAAGAAATATCGTCGTCAGTCGACATATTGTAAGCCTTTGCAAGAGCGTCATATTCACTTCTTGTAATAGCAACAACAGAGCCGTGACGCGGTGAAAGCTTGTCAATATCATATGTGGTATTGTCTTTTATTGTAAAATTCTTATAGTCGTTTGATTCGAGTACAACAAAATGTCCGTCGCCGTAAGCGTCGGCGAAGGTTGTGAGAGTACCGTTTAGCATAAATGCATTAGCACCCTCAAGTCCGGTATCTCCATTATATATTTTTACAGGCTCATGCGAATAAGGACCTGTAAGCTCATCGGAGGTAACATATGCAATGGTTGCAGTCTGCTCATCTTTGAAATACATATAGTATTTGTTTTCATCTGCATTATAAATAATGTCCTCGTCAATTGCAGCCTGCCATGTGTTGTCGGTGGTTTTATTTCTCGCCTGATATAAAAGCTGAGGTGCACTGTAATGCACAAAGTCAGTTGTATAGGAATAGAAAACTCCGCAGTGCCAGTCGTTGAAGAAATTACTCCAGTAAACAAGGTACTTACCCTCGTTTTCGTCCCATATCCACTGGGGAGCCCAAGCTCTTATTGTATAGGCAAAGTCGTATGTAGAAAGCCCCGTTTGCGCAACAGGGTCCGAATACATCTGAGTTGTAGCGGTACCGCTTACGCCTTCGAAAGCACCCGCCTGTGTAACATCAAGATTGGTAAGCTCTTCCCAATCAACAAGGTTTTCCGATTTGTAGACGTACATACAGGTGTCGCCGAAGAAACCGCCGTGGTCAGGACTGTACGCATCAAGGTCGGTACATATCATATAATAACAACCGTCTTCGCCAAGATTGATATAAGGATCTCTTACATAACCTTCAGAACTGGGATGTTCTGTATGCTTTTTCGCATAAAATATAGGATCGTTACCGTTTAATGCCTTATAATTAAGTCCATCCTCGGAAAGAGCAAATCTAATTTGCTGCTGATCGTCGTCATTACCTGTAAAATAGGCAAAAAGATATCTGTCCCTTGCGTCATCTGCAAGAGATGTAAAAACTATCGGCAATATTACGGAAAACGCAAGCACAACCGCAAGCGTTGCCGAAAGCACCTTATTTTTATTAATCATAAGAATTCCCCATTATTATAATAATTTCTATAACATTATTATAGCATAGGAAATACGCTTTTTACAACTCTAAATTGAGATTATCCCGTCGTACCTTTTATACGGTTGAGGGCATTCTTTTCAACGCGGCTTACCTGAGCCTGGGAAATTCCGATTTCACTTGCAACCTCAGTCTGTGTTTTACCTTTCATAAAACGCAGATAGAGGATGCTTCTTTCCCTGTCGCCAAGACGTTTCAACTCATCCTTTATCATTATTTCATCTATCCAGTCGCTGTCCGAATTTGAGTCGCCGACCTGGTCCATAACATAGATTGTGTCACCGTTATCAGAATACACAGGTTCATAAAGTGAAAGCGGCTGGCTTATTGCCTCGAGTGCAATCACAACCTCACTTACAGGCATACCAAGCTCATTAGCTATATCGTCGATATTTGGCTCTTTCCTGTTTTCATTAATGAGTTTTTCCTTAACCTGCATAGCCTTGTAAGCTGTATCACGCATTGAGCGGCTCACCCTCATAGGTCCGTCGTCACGAAGATAACGCCGTATTTCACCGATACACATCGGCACGGCGTAGGTAGAAAAGCGAACATCGAGGTCAAGATTAAAATTATCTATTGCTTTAATAAGACCTATTACGCCGACCTGAAACAAATCGTCCATACACTCTCCCCTGTTTGCAAAGCGCTGAACAACGGAAAGTACAAGGCGAAGATTGCCGTTTATAAGCTCTTCCCTTGCTTTTTTATCTCCGTTATGCGCTTTTCTTAAAAGCTCCATTTTTTCCTTTTCGCTCATTACCTTAAGCTGACTTGTGTTTATTCCGCAAATCTCAACCTTGTTGTACTGCACATCAATCTTCCTTTACCATTTATGTAAGGAAAAAACAGCTCTATATCTATTATGAGCAGACAAATAGATTTTTATAATGAAATAAACTAAAAGTAAGTCTTGACATTTTTCAGATATGAGGTATAATAATATCAAGTTAGCCAAGGCTAACTATATTTTAAGCCCGCAGGTTAGTTTACTGCAATGAATGTGAAGCAGTAAAAACCTTTAACAAATTCAAAAAATGCCGCGAGGTATATTCTCGTCTTTATTCAAACGGCACAAGAAATATACTTCAGCTTACTGTAAAAGTGTAAAATGCATTACAGAAGGTTGAAACCGACTTAAGTAAATAAACATATTTACAGCATAAAAACCTCCCGCACCTTTTGGTGTGGGAGGTTTTTTGTATTTTCTGCTTATAACTACATATTTTCAATCATATACTGAACAATTTTTGCACAGTGCTCAGCTGCCTTTGCTTCAAACTCCTTGTAATCAACGAACTCCGTTTCATCAGGTTTATCCGATATTGCACGGATAATTACGTAAGGAGTGTTGTTAAGATAGCACGCCTGTGCAACTGCAGCGCCTTCCATCTCACAGCACATACCGCCGAAATCGGAAATGATTTTTTCCTTTTGCTCTTTTTCCGAAATAAACTGATCACCCGAACAAATTCTTCCTTCAAAAGCGTGGATATCGGGTGCGGATTCCTGTACCGCCTTTACAGCCGCCTTTCGCAGTTCTTCATCAGCAGGGAAAGCGTAAAGGCCTGTGTAAGGAATTTCTCCTTTAGTAAAGCCGATTGGTGAAACGTCGTAATCGTGCTGTACAGCGTCTATAGAAACAACAACATCACCTATGTCAATCTGATTGTCAAGCGAACCTGCAACGCCTGTGTTTATAATTTTGTCACAGCCGAACTCATTGATAAGCGTGTGGGCGCAAATGCCGGCATTCACCTTTCCCATTCCGCACTTTACAATAACAACATTCTTATCGCCAAGTGTTCCCTCACAGAATTCCATTTCCGCGATTTTTGTTGTATTGGTGATATTTGCTGCCTCTTTAAGCGATGTTACCTCAACATCCATTGCGCCGATAATACCGACAATTTCTTTTTCGGGCGCATCCTTAACCTCTGCGTTCGAGCAACCTGCAAAAAGCACACCTGAAAAAATTAATATTGTACTGAATACTGCAATAATTCTTTTTTTCATATTTACCTCCGATTAGTCTTTTACAAGAGTAACCTCTGTTGTGTAATCCTCACGAAGTTCTGAACCCCAGAAAGCTATGAGCGAGTTATAAAAATATCTGTAAGCGTGAAGATATCTGTGCTGTGCCTCCCAACCGGGAAGAACCTTGTAGCTTATATTACCGGCGGATTTATCGCTGTCCGTTCTAATAAAGAGGTCCGAATGGTTGTCAAGTAAATCGGTCATTACGGGATTCATATCAGCAAAGGTATTATCGTTTTCGCCCTCTGTTGCAAATATGAAATAGTCGTCAGTTGTATAGTCAAGTTTTTCAAGCTCAACAGCAAGATCGTCTGCAACGCTCGTGTCAAAATAATCGGGATAATACGTCCTGAAATCCGCACCGCAAAGCGGAGCATAATAGTAGAAATAGTCGAGGTTTCTTGTGAGCGTAAGAAGAGAAACGGAAGAGCCGAGGGAAAAGCCACCGAAGCATCTGTGTTTTCTTGAGGCAATCAAGTCAATTTCGTCCGTGCTTTCTGCAAAGGTTGAATACTTACTTTCAACCTCAGGAACTATTGTTGTGCGAAGTTCATCACAGAAGGTGTCAACTGTTTCAACAACCTTGCCGTTATCAAGGTCTTCGTTATGGTCGTGGTGATAAAAGAAATTAACATTGACGGCAATAAACGGTTCTACCTCGCCGTTTTCAATCATATGGTCAAACATATTCTGAAGAGTTGAGCCTTCACCTGCGCCATTGAAAAACGCCTCTTCAGACGCCATCGCGCCGCCGAGAAGATAGTAAACATTATACTGTTTCTTTTCATCGTATCCGGGCGGGATGTAAACGATACAGCTTTTTGTAATGCCATTGTATTTGTAAGTGAGTTTTTCGGTATCGTTGCCCGTTCCCGTCGGCTTAAAATAATAGTCGGGAACCGCAACAAGCGGGCTGTAAAAAAGACCTTCTTCCTTGCCCCTTGCCATAGCAAGCTTTTTAGCCGTTAAATCCTCTGTCGTTGATTCAGTTGTGGTTTCGGTAGTAGTTGACGCCTCGCTGTTTTCAGGTTGAACGTTCTTACTGCAGGCAACAAGACTGAACACAGTAATCAGGGACAGTATCACGCATAAAAATTTTTTCATATTTCTACCTGCCTTAATTAATAGACAATAATGTGTTAATATTCTATATTATCTTTAGAAAATAGTCAATCATTATTTTTTAATAATTTTAAGTGCATTTAGTCAAAGAAATTTAGTGAGTGTGTTCAAATTTTTCTTGCATTTTAATACGGTATCATTTATAATAGTTTGCGATATGCAGGGTTGTCCGAGCTGGCCGAAGGAGCACGATTGGAAATCGTGTAACGCCTTAACGGGTGTTCGAGGGTTCGAATCCCTTGCCCTGCGCCACAAAAAACACCCCCTCATCCGAGGGGGTGTTTTTGTTGTGCAGTATTAGTAATAGATTACGGCGACGGATACTTGTGTTGTCGCCGAGAGAAACATATAAATTACTTGTTTGATTTATATAAATGTAGCGACTACATAACCGAAATAACCGATGAGTGTTACAATACCCTGCCAGCGCTGGAATTTCTTTGTAAAAATAGTCGGTATAACCGCAACTGCTATTGCCGCAAGGCAAACAACCATATCAATCTGTACCGATGAAACGGAAACGGCAAGCGCTCCCTGTCCCTTACCCATTGAGACAAATGAACAAATCGGCAGAATAAGTGTAAGGTCAATAATGTTTGCGCCGAGTATATTTCCGACCGAAAGCGCACCAACCTTTTTTCTGAGTGCGGTAATAGTTGTAACAAGCTCCGGAAGAGATGTACCGATTGCAATTGCTATAACGCTTACAACTCTTTGCGGAACGCCTATAATCTCTGCAATTCTTGTTCCGTTGTCAACAAGAAGATTAGCGCCGATAACGATTCCTGCTGCGCCGAGGATGAACATAGCAATATTTCTTACCCAGTCACCTTTAGTTGCAGTCTCTTTTGTGGGGACGATGTCATCCTCCTGCTGAATACCGATATTGTCCGGCGACGGCTCTAACTGAACAGAGCTGTTTTTCATAGTGATAAAGTTTTCAATAAAGAAAACTATGAATATAGCAATTAATGCTATTGTACCAATAAGTGAAAGGTGATAGAAAATCTGGGTTTCACCTGTGTAGGTGGCCTCAAACTTTTCAGTAAAAATACAACCGACAACAAGCGCTACAGAGGCAAGGAACATCATAATTGCTTTCGGCGCAAACTCCTTGCGCTTAATCGCAAACGGCATACAAACAATAAATATGCCTAAAATCATTGCGGTGTTTGCTGTTACCGAGCCGATAGCATTACCTGCTGCCATTTCGACATTGCCCTTTGCGGTTGCCTGAACACTTACAATCATTTCAGGCAGGGTCGTTGCGATTGATACAATCGTTGCGCCGATAATGAATTTGGGAACGCCGAGAACCTCTGCAATCCAGCTTGCGCTGTCAACGAACCAGTCTCCGCCTTTGATAATCAACACAAGTCCGATAACGAATAAAACGAACACCATAGGTGTCGAGGCAAAAAATGCTGTCATAATTAAACCTCCAATTTTTTCCTAATACATCATTTTAATAATACATTAACTAAATTACGGCTGTCAACAAATTTTTAATAAAATAAAATTAATAAG
>ODAJ014769604.1_pt1 | contig 11950 bp, 10 predicted proteins | sample 1539241 | NCBI WGS metagenome assembly ODAJ01 (sample SAMN02144231, study PRJEB22623) | gut metagenome | biome: sheep rumen | host: Ovis aries | place: New Zealand | reverse complement strand
TAATAACAAGAGAGTGTTTATGGAAAAAAGACTAATGATGTTTTTGGCCGCGCTCTTCCTCATGGTAGGAACGGCATTGGCCCAGACAAAAGTTAATGGTACCGTGATCTCGCAGGATGACAATCAACCTGTCATCGGCGCGTCTGTTCTTGTTGTGGGAACACAAATAGGTACTGTTACTGACGTAGAAGGTCGCTTCTCGCTGACTGTTCCAGAAGGCAAGAAGACCTTGCGTATCACTTATGTAGGTATGGAACCTATCGAGGTGAGTGCTCGTCCAAACATGCGTATCATGTTGACTAGTGATCAGACTGCCCTCGACGAGGTGATTGTTGTGGCTTATGGTACGGCCAAGCGTTCGGCATTCACTGGTTCTGCCTCTGAAATCAAATCGGCTGAGATTACGAACCACGTTTCTTCTACAGCCACTAGTGCACTAGTAGGTTCTGTTGCTGGTGTTCAGGCTACATCATCATCAGGTGCACCAGGCAGTGCGCCCGAAATTACAATTCGTGGTATTGGTTCTTATCTGGCATCTTCTTCTCCTTTGTATATTATTGATGGTGTGCCTATGGAACAGAGCGTTTCTACGGTTAACCCACAAGATATCGAATCAATATCTGTATTGAAAGATGCTTCAGCTTCTGCAATTTATGGTAATCGTGGTGCAAATGGTGTTGTGATTATTACCACCAAAAAAGCCAAGGGTGCTGCTAAAGATGCTGAGGTGAAGTTTGATGCCAAGTGGGGTGGCAATTCTCGTCTCCTGCCTCGCTATGATGTGATTACTGATCCCGGTCAGTATTATGAAACACAATATCGCGCTATGTTCAATAGCGTTGCTTATAATGGTGGTACAGCTGCTGACGCATATGCTTTCGCTGACGCTAACCTGTTTAACGAAAACAATGGCGGTTTGGGTTATCAAGTATTTACTGTACCCGATGGTGAGAAATTAATTGGTACAAACTTCAAGTTAAATCCTCATGCTAAGCTTGGATACAACGATGGTACTTTTACATATATGCCAGACAACTGGTATGATGAGACCATTCACAGTGCTTTCCGTCAGGAGTACAATGTCAGTGTAAGTGGTAATACTGGTCGCTTGAGTTATTTTGCAAGTGGTAGTTATCTGAATGACGGAGGACAGGTAGAGAAATCAAAGTTTGAACGTTATACAGCCCGTACTAATGTGGAGTATCAAGCAAAGTCTTGGTTGAAGTTAGTAACCAATATGGCATTTACTCACCGCATCAGCCAGACCCCATCATACGGTTCTACCTATGGCAGTTCCACTAATATGTTCTACTATGCGAACTCCATGGGTGCTATTTACCCATTGTATGTTCGTGATAATGAAGGAAATATCATGTACGAAGCTGGTCGCACCGTTTATGATGCCAACCAGACAGGTTTCAGACGTCCTAATTTCATGGGTAATGCAGTACGTGACAATGCCAACAATGACTATCAGTACTATGGAGATATTTTCACTGGTCAGTGGGGTGCGGTTATCACACCAATTGATGGGTTGAATATCACCGCCAATATCAGTGCAAACAGCCTCAACTATCGTTATCGTTATCTCTATAGCCGTTTTGGTAGTGGATCAAGTACTGATGGCATATCCAGTGTGGAATCTAATCGCACGTTTACTAGCAACCAGCAGTATTTGGCCAGTTATACGCGCACTATTGCCGATAAGCATAATTTCAGTATTTTGGCAGGTTATGAGCAGTACAATGTAAAAGACCAAGTTCTCTCTGCTTCAAATACCCATCTTTACGACCCGTTTATTGGTGAAATCGATAATGCTGTAGGTCCTAACGAAGACATGTCTATGTCGTCATATACGGACACTTATATGACGGAGGGTTTCTTGGCTCGTTTGAACTACGACTACGATGATCGTTATTTTTTGAATGGTTCTATTCGTCGTGATGCTTCTTCTAAATTCGCTCCTGGTCATCGTTGGGGTACCTTCTGGTCAATTGGCGCTGCTTGGCAAATTAACAAAGAGAAATTCATGGAGGATGTAAAGTGGGTTGACCTGTTGAAACTGAAGGTGTCATATGGCCAAAATGGTAATGATCAGGGCATGGGCTACCACGCATATTCAGACCGTTATAGAGCAACTTATAATAAGGATTCCAAGACATACTCTTTGACCATGAGTTCAAAAGGTAATGATGACTTGACATGGGAAACCAAGAAATCATGGAATGTTGGTATTGACTTCTCACTGTTCAAATACCGTCTGAATGGTACTATCGAATTCTATTCAAGTACTACAAGCGACCTGTTGTGGTCAAAGACAGTACCTTTGTCGTCTGGTCTGATGGTTTCTAGTTATCCAGCAAACATCGGTAGTCTGCGCAACACGGGTATTGATATCACATTGAACGGAACTGTTATTAAAACTAAGGATATTGAGTGGGGACTGAATTTTGTGATGTCACACAACAAGAACAAGTTTACCGAATTAGATGAAGCAATTCAGGAAACAGGTCTTCGTTACTCTAACCAAATTATCCGTTTAGATGGTTCAAGTTATCAGGCATATATGGTTAAGTATGCAGGTGTAGATCCTTCTAATGGTCGTGCTCAGTTCTGGAAAGCATATACATGGGATCCCTCAGAGGAAAATATGGCAAAGCCAGAAAGTGAGCGTACACTTGTGGCCATGACTAACACATATGGTGCTGGTCCAATTGTCAAGGAAGAGTTGACTTACGATGTCACTGAGGCTTCGAAGTACGATGTAGGCGATGTACTGCCTACAGTACAAGGCGGCTTTGGTACAACCTTGAATGCTTATGGTTTTGACTTAAGTGCACAGTTCTCGTTCCAACTTGGCGGTAAATTCTATGATGGTGCTTATCAGCAGTTGATGCATAATGGTCAACAAGTTGGTCATGCAATGCACAAGGATCTTCTGAATGCATGGAGTCCTGAAAATACAACTTCAGACATTCCTCGTCTCAGTACTGCTGCCATCGATGACCCAGGTGTCAAATCACAGACAGCACAGGATCGTTTCCTGACTAGTTCTAACTATCTCTGTCTGAATAACTTGACACTCGGTTATACTCTGCCAAAGAAATGGTCACAGGCACTTACAATGAAGAGCGTTCGTGTATATTTTTCTGGCGAGAATCTTTTCCTGTTGACTAAACGTCAGGGTATGGATCCACGTTACAATCATGGTATTGGTTCTATGACATCTGGTGGTGGTCTTGCTTCAGGTAGTTATTCAGCTATGCGTTCTATCACTGGTGGTGTGACTGTAACCTTCTAAGAGTGCATTTAAACGAAAAAGACTAAATATTAAAGAAATATGAAAATATATAAGATTTCCCTTTTTATGCTTGGTGTGACCATGTTGACAACAGCATGTAACGACATCGACAAACAGAATCCCGAAAGAGGAACACTTACCAAGGAGCAAGTTCAGGCTACGAACGAGGCAATACCTGAACGTATGCAGGCAACCTTCTCTGGCATGTTCTCAATGATGGGACGTCCTCACGGCACATGGCCTACGGGTGGAAACGCAAACCGTGCTGACGACTTTGGATTTATTATGTCTGCATTATCACTAGACCTAGAAGGTGCAGATATGCATATTCCTGATGTTGGTTATAACTGGTTTTCTACTTGTGGTGAGTATAGTAGCCGTAATGCAAACTATGCCAATCCATATATCCGTTATGTGACTCCTTATCGACAGATTGGAATCTGTAATGAAATTATAGGGTCTTATGCAGCTGATACACAGGATCCTGATGCAATCAACCAGATAGCTCAAGCTCGCGCCATGCGTGCTTTTGACTACATGGCATTGGCTCCCTACTTTCAGTTTACTTATGCGCAAGCTAAGGATTCCCCCTGTATTCCTATCTTGAAAGATGGTGTTGACTATGCCAATAATCCCCGTGCTACAGTAGAGGAAGTGTGGAATTACATCTTGGATGATCTCAACTATGCAGTTGAGCACCTTACAGCAGAGCGTACCACCAAAGATTTAATCAATCTAAATGTAGCTTATGGATTACGTGCTCGTGCAAATTTGGTAATGCAGAATTGGAGTGCTGCAGTTTCTGATGCTGAAAAAGCAATGGAAGGATATACACCTGCTACGATTAGTGAGGTAAGCAAACCTGCCTTTGATGATATTAATGAACACAACTGGATATGGGGTATTAATATTACAACAGAGTTGCAGGCTCTTGGTGCATATTGTACGTCTTCTTCATGGGTTTGTGCTTTTAGCGGTGATAGTTATGCAGCAGCTGTTCAGTGCACCCCTATGATTAATGTGCTACTCTATGATAAGATTCCTGAAACAGACGTACGTAAGGGATGGTGGCTTGACGAGAACTTGCATTCACCAAACTGGGCCGATCTCTCTTGGACAGATCCGAAAACAGGTGTTACTGCTGTTGGTGACCAACTTGGCGAGTTCTATATTGAAGACGTTAAAGAAGCATATCTTCCATATACCAATATCAAATTTGGTATGAAGAGTGGTGTTGGTTCAACCATTAACAATAATGACTGGCCTTTGATGCGTGTAGAAGAAATGATCCTCATTAAGGCTGAGGCTTTGGCAAAAGGCGGTAACGAGGCTCAAGGTCGTCAGGTGCTGGAAGATTTTATAAAGAAATATCGTGATCCTTCCTATTCTTCTACTGCCAGTGGTCGTTCTTTCGAGAATGAAGTGTGGTTTCAGCGTCGTGTAGAGTTGTGGGGTGAAGGTTTCTTCATGTTTGATGCCCGTCGTTTGAGCAAGCCTATTGTTCGCTTCCATGCTTCTAAGGCTTCGAATCTTTCGGATGCTTTCATTTTTAATATATCTTCTGATGACCAATGGCTTAACATGCGCTTCCCTCAGACTGAGATAGACAACAACTTTGGTATTATCGATAACACAGGCAGTCAGATACCATCAGCTGGACAAAATCCGAATCTGCGCGATGGCGTTACTGACTAAATAAACTTAACATAATAAGAATATAGATAATATGAAAAATAAAAAATTATTCTTAATGACATGTATCGCCTCACTGAGTCTAGGTTTGACATCATGCAGTGATGATAACAACTACTCTGCTGGTCCTGAGGCGGGTAAGGATGTTGTAACCTTCGACAATGAGGAAAATGTTGTTCTCGGTATCGATGAGACAGACTTTACAGTAACTGTAACACGTTCTGATGGCGCAAGTGCTTTGACCGTGCCCATACAGGTTGTTTCTGCTCCTCCTACAACGACTGTTCCTGAGTCAGTGTCATTTGCAGCAGGTGAGACATCTAAGGAAATTACTGTTAGTGTTGGTGATGGGATCTTGCCATTCACAAAGTATTTACTTGTTCTCTCTATTCCTATCGAGTATGCGGGAAACACCTACAAGGCAGATCCTGACACATATCCTCGCTACAATGTGAGCGTTCTCCGTGAAGATTATAAGCCTTGGGCTAAGTGTACCTATGCTGCAGGTGCATTCTACAATCCCTTCCCAATGGAGATTGAATATTCTGAATTGTTGGATCTTTATCGTTTGCCAGATTTGTTCAGTCCTGGTGTTTCTTGGTTCTTTAAGTGGGATGGTACAAGCGGTGATGATCAGCTTTTCTACATCGCTGATGAAAATGGTAATCCTATTTCGAAGTTCTTCTCGGGAATTGTTCATCCTTCCTATGGTAATGTAACTGCAAATATCTTGACAAAAGAAGAAGCAGGTTATCTAGGTTACTATGAATTCGAAACTGGTCCTGAATTTGTATTCGGTTGTGAATATACCGTTAGTGCAGGATCATTTGGCGCAAAGATAGTTGAAATTTACGATATAGTTAAGTATTAAGATTTAGTAAAATAAAAAACGGACGTGTTTCTGTCATAAACAGAACACGCCCGTTTTTACATTTAAACCTAATAAATATGAAGAAGCTACTTACACTATTTGTATGTCTACTCGCAACAGTATGCTCTAAGGCTGATCCTGTTGGTTTGGAGGTTGCCAAAAATGTTGCTCAAAAAGTTTTGGGCAAGCAAGTGCGACTGTTGGGAAATAGTAATTCACATAGAGCTACGAAACAGATAGAGGCAAATCCAACGTATTATATGTTTAATGCGGAAGATGGTAGTGGATTTGCTTTGATTACAGGCGATGATATGCTTCCTCAGGTTTTGGGCTACTCAAGTACAGGTAAGTTATCAGAGAAGTGTGATTTGCCAGAAGCTCTCGCTACTTACTTGGACATTTACGACCAGTATGTTAATGCGGTTCGTAACGGGCAGTTATCAGACACAGAAGATTTGACAAATGCCTTTGCTCTTAGACGTGGTGCAGGTGCGCCATTCCTTTGTGAATCAGAGTGGGGCCAAGGTGACCCATATAACAGGCTATGTCCTGTATTGAAAGATATTACGTGTCCAGTAGGATGTGTGGCAACTGCGTTAGCTCAAACGATGTTTTATTGGAAATGGCCTATTAAAGGTCAAGGTTATGGTCAAGGAAAAGACACTGATGGTCAAACACATCATGGAACACTGGAGCACACCTATGACTGGAACATCATGAAAAATACTCGTGTTGAAAACCTTGCATCCGACGAGGCATGTGCTGCTGTTTCGCAACTTTCATATGACTGTGGATTGGCTGTTGGTATGACGTGGGGAACAAATGGTAGTGGTGCAGGTACTCCTGTTTGCATTAAGGCCTTATATACCAATTTTGGATACATACCTACAACGCTACGTCCTCGTATGCGCGAATGCTTTGACTCAGAAAAAGAGTATTTGACGGTTATTGCCGAAGAAATAGATGCTGGAAGGCCTGTCATTCAGTCTGCTTCCTCAAAAACAGGTAATGATGGTGACGCTGCAGGTCATGCCTATGTGATAGACGGTTACGATGCCAATGGTTTTGTGCATGTGAACTGGGGATGGAACGGTGATGCGAATGGATACTTTGATTTGGCAAAAATGAATCCAATGGGTTATACGTTCACTTTGTCGCAAACTACTATTACAGGTATTGTACCTGCTAAAAATGGGGAGATAGGTACTCCAACAGAATATCCTTATTTGGCATATTCACCTAAATCAGACCGTAAGCTAGGTGATAAGATACGTTGGAAATCAGTATCTTTTAAAGCTACTGTAGGTGGTGTTTATAATTACAATGGTAATGCGCATACTTGGACGATGGCACTTGGTGTGTATGATAATAATAACCGACTTATAGGTCAGATTAGTGACCCACGTAACACCATAACAATCTCCTTAGAGCCAAGTCATTATTATAAAGAGGATGCTTTCTCAAATATAGAATGCAAACTAAATAAGGAATTGGAAAATGGTGAATATGCTGTTCGCGTGATGTTTAAAGAGAATAATGGTGAATGGATATTGCCAGATATGGCAGGTGGTATGAAAAAAAATGCTATTTACTTTAAGTTAGAGGGTAATTATATTACATTTACCGATGGAACTGAATATAATGCCACGACTAGCATTTCAAGTCTAAAACGGGACGAATCACTCGACTCGTCACTCCGTTATTACGACTTACAGGGACGTGAACTGAATGGACCATCCAAAGGTCTGGTAATTCGTAAGCAGGGCAACACCGTTCGTAAGGTGATTATAAAATAGCAGATTCTTTTATCTGTATATAATCAACAGGGCAGGAACTAACATTGTTCTTGCCCTGTTTAACGTCCCATGACTATGGCATAGTGAATACTCCGAAAGTAATTTCCAATACTCCGAATAGAAATTAATTTTCTCCGAAAGTAAATTCTGTCATAATCAGTTTGTGGTTTCAAAATATAATTGTATCTTTGCAAGCGTATGGACGTCGCTTTTCTACTAAATAAGTATTTCAATGGTGCCAAGGACGTTTCTATTGATGTCTTTGATGCACAAACGCTTAACAATGTTTATCAAGATGTTGTCAGTGCATTGACAGCCCACTTAGAGATTGAGGTCAGTGTGCTACAGGCACTGAGTTATTGTCTCTACGAGATGATGGATAATGTGCATATCCACTCTGGCAAACCTCTGTGGTTGAAAATGGCTATTGGCAAGGGACACTTATCTATATGGAAATAAATACGGCAATTGAAATCGACCCCAATCAGGTTGTCGATAACAGGTCTGATATTGCCGATGAGTATAATGAAACATTTGTTGAAACAGGAGAATTGGAGCAACTATGGTAGAATTCAAATTCATAGAATACGGAACTGACTTCGGGACACGAGACATGGGACAAAAGCTTCGGCTAAAGCTTTTGCCTCTTATCAAGGGCAACGAGAAAGTTGTTTTAGACTTTACAGGAGTCAATGTCGTGTCAAATTCCTTTGCAGACGAGTGCATTGCTAAATTGCTTCTGGAGATGCCTTTAGACGAACTCAAAAAACGCACTACTTTCCAGGGGTTGAACACAATGGCTGAACGTAGTATCTTAGTAGCATTGCAAAGAAGATACAAGGTAATAAAAGAATCTGTCACTAAATAAACGTAACTATGCAGTTCCCCTTGGATAAAATTGACTTTTAGAGACTAAGAACACATTAAAATAAATGGGCTCCCTCATCGGAAGCCCATCGTTTTTAACCACATAATTCAGCTTATTCCTTAGGGAAGGCTGATTGCCTCTGACGGACAAACGTCAGCGCATGTGCCGCACTCTGTGCAAACATCGGGGTTGATTGAATACTTGTCGCCCTCAGAGATTGCTCCAGAGGGGCATTCATCGATACATGTACCGCATGCGATGCAGTCGTCACCAATTACGTATGCCATAACTTAATTACTTTTAATAGATTAATAAATACTTAATATTTGTGATGCAAAGATAGGCATTTATTTTGAGAATTACCTAAAAATGATGAGAGTTTTTTTATAATTTATACGTAGTCGAAATAATAATTAGGGGTTTATTTACGTTATTATGGATATAAATGAAACGATTTTTGACGCTTTTATTAACGGGATTGATGGTCTTGAATGCTGCTGCACAGATGGACCGTCGAGTGCAGAACAAGCCTTATATAGACTTGCGTCCGCTACATTTCGGCATCCTGATTGGTACGCACCTGCAGGATATAGAGCTGGAGAATGTGGGACCATACATGATGACTGATGACGACGGGAACGTAACCGAACAATATATCATGTGCGATGCTGACAAGTGGAACCAGGGATTCTCCGTGGGAGTACTGGCAGAAATGCGACTGAGCGAACATTTCTCCTTGCGACTCACCCCATCGATGCACTTTGGAGGCAAGCACCTGACGTTTCTGAACATGAAACAGTTAGACCCTCAGGGTCGGCCCCTCCAGCAGACACAGGACATGAAGAACACGTATGTATCGATTCCGCTGGACATCAAGTTTGCTGCTCCGCGCTGGAACAACCACCGTCCGTACATTATGGCTGGCATCAATCCAATGATAAACCTGACGGGGGGTGACCAAGACATGATTCGCATCAAAAAGTACAATACCATGGTGGAAGTGGGACTGGGATGTGACTTCTACCTGCCCTTCTTCAAACTGATTCCTGAACTGAAATTCTGTTTCGGACTGGGGGATGTGCTGGACAAAAACCATATTAACGAATTGCGCGACGCCAACCTACGGGCCTATGCTGGTAGTGTCAGCAGCGCGCAATCGAAGATGTTTGTCCTAACGTTCTACTTTGAGTAAACTAGATATTCTAGATTGTCTAGTTATTCTAGAAGATTATTTAAGATCGACTACCAAGCGACCTACGAAGACGGCCGACTTGCCATTCTGATCAACAGGAATGGGTTTGCCATCCATATTATTGCAATATTCCAGCTGCGTCATGAAGGTATGGGAATGACCACCCAGCACCAAATCGATGTTGCGAGAGCCTTGTATCATATACTGGTCGTCCCCTTCACGATTGATATTCCAGCCGAGGTGTGAGATGCAGATAACCATATCGCACTTCTGCTGTTGCTTCAACATAGTGGCTGTTTCTAGGGCCACCTTGGCAGGATCCAGGTATTTCACTCCCCCGCAATTCTTATCGCTTACCAAGCCTTTTAGCTTCGGACATACGGCAAAGACTCCAATTTTCAAGCCATTACGCTTGATAATAATCCACGGTTTGCAGATGCCTTCCATCACAGTGCCCGTGAAGTCGTAGTTAGCACAGAGAATGGGGAAGTTGGCTTGCTTAAACACGCGAGCCATATTTTCGAGTCCGAAGTCGAACTCATGATTGCCAATCGTGGAGGCATCGATGCCCATCTGATTCATAAGACCTACTTCTACATCACCCTTGAACATGGTGAAATAGGCAGAACCCTGGAAAAAGTCGCCACTATCGAAATAGAGGAGGTCTGGATGCTTCGCGCGTTCCTCTTTTAACATAGCAATACGGCGAAGGAAACCTCCACGACCTGCCTTCATCGTGTCAGGCAACTGCGCATTGATAGGCAGGATGGCAGAATGGGTATCGTTGGTGTGTAGAATCACCAATTGCTTGTGCTTCTTGGCCTGACCGCTAAGCGATACCAGAGCCAACAATATTACGAGAAAATATCTTGTTTTCATACTTAACATTTTTCACTGTTCACTATTCACTTTTCACTATTCACTTTACTACCACTCTTCCTTCTATCTCGGAGTCAACTTCCTTTCCTTGCTTCATCATCTCACGGAAGTAATTCATAATGATAAAGCGGGTATTGTTGTCTGCCGCCTTAGGAGCATTGATTTCTCGTCCTTTCTTGAATGCTTCCATCTTATCGGTACCACCCAAGAGATAGTCAATGGTGGCAATACGATAGTCTTTCTGAGGCTCAACAGGCTGACCATTGATGGTGGCACTTACCAAACGACCATCTTTCGTAATAACCAAACGAACGGAATGGCTGAGACCTTCGCCTCCCACAACTGCCATCTGTTGGAAAAGTTCCAAGATATCGGCACCACTCATGGTGATGAAGGATATCTTGTTTTCAAAGGGGGCTACATCGAGCACATCGCCATAGGTCACATCGCCCTTAGGCAAATCGGCTCGTACACCTCCCATATTGTAAACACCAAAGTCGGGCTTTTCATTATATTCCTTTGCTGCCCAAACCAATATGTCGGACAGCAAGTTGGGAAGGGTTCCCTCGGGACGTTGAGTAGTCATATACCTGGCAGAACGACCCACGACAGGCCCCATCACACTATCCACAACGTGCTTAAAAGGTTGCAGGAACTCAGCAGCCCGGGCATCTGGCTTGACATCATAACGGGCATCCACCACGATACGGTCGCGCTGAACAGAGGCCACCTCATAATGCGACTTGCACGACGCAAGCAGCAGAAACGGCATCAAAGCGAGCAAAACAGTCTTTCTATTCATCATTTATTAGGAATTATTTTAGGTTCAGACTGCAAATTTACGAAAAATATCCAGAAAATCACATTGCGGAAGCAAATTTTTCACTTTTCTCTTTTCACTTTTTTCGCACCTTTGAAACTACGTTTCGAAAGTACTTTCACTCGAAAAAACAAAGAAAATTGAGGTTTTCTTTGGTTTTTTGCTCGTTTATTCGTACCTTTGCACCCGCTTTTCGGCGTAATCGCTGGCAGGAAGTTTCGAGTTGCCTGTTATGTTGCGTTGGAACGATAACAACAATTTTAAACGATTAAAGAAAAAATGGATTTAATTAAAGTTGCTGAAGAAGCATTTGCAACCGGCAAGCAGCACCCCAGTTTCAAAGCTGGTGATACTGTAACTGTCGCTTACAAAATTATCGAGGGTTCAAAGGAGCGTATCCAGCTCTTCCGTGGCGTAGTCATCAAGATTAGCGGCCATCAGGAGAAGAAGCGTTTCACCGTACGCAAGATGTCAGGCACCGTTGGTGTAGAGCGTATTTTCCCCATCGAGTCACCCAACATCGACTCTATC
>ODAJ012142033.1_pt1 | contig 11954 bp, 7 predicted proteins | sample 1539241 | NCBI WGS metagenome assembly ODAJ01 (sample SAMN02144231, study PRJEB22623) | gut metagenome | biome: sheep rumen | host: Ovis aries | place: New Zealand | reverse complement strand
ACCTTCTATACTGTGGACGGAAGACGGATCGACGTCGATCTTTTGCTGCGGCGTCAGTTCGAGCTGTCTGAAAACCATCTGCAAGCTTTTTTTGATACACAGATCGCCATCCAGGATCCTCTCCTCATCCGCTCGCTCACAAGGCAGCGCAGCGATAAGATGCAGGCGATCACTGCGACCGTCCAGAGGGAGCAGAATGTCGTCATACGTCATGAAAACGTACCGGCCCTGCTCGTCAACGGCATTGCCGGAAGCGGCAAGACAAGCGTCCTTCTGCAGCGCATCGCCTGGCTCTTTTACCGCCAGCGCAAAACACTGCGTCCCGATGAAGTCGTCCTCATGACACTCAATCCGATCTTCCGCAGATATATAGACCAGGTACTCCCTGATATGGGCGAAATGAACCCGGTCTCTGTGACCTGGAACGAATTCCTGTCCATGGCCGGCGTCTCCCGCAGAAAAGGCGGCAAAGAGGGTGCGGATCACCGCACACCTGCCGGCTCCCTGCGCAAGATAGAAGAAGGTCTGCCTTCTCTGGTTCTGGAGCCCGGTGATTTTAATCCCGTCTATCAGAAGAGCATCCGCGTTCTCGCTCAAAATGACATTCTCGAAGTACTTGGCCGTCACCCGGAGATCCCGACCGGAGAAAGGCTGGTGCAGATCGCCATCGATGAGCTGAAAGAGATTGCTAAATATGAGATCCGCCGCAAAGAACGCAAAGAGCAGGAAATGCTCGGCAGCGATGAATTCGAAGATCCCGATGGCATGGGTTCACCAGAAAACGCCTTCCCTGTTCAGGAAACGGCCGGCTCCCGCGCAGAAGACAACCGCATCCAGAGCCAGTACGGCGGTGCCTTCCAGGCGATCAATTCCTGCCAGTGGATCAATATAGACCGGATCGGCACCCGCCTTCTGGGCAAAAAGAAGCTCTCCGATATCGAATGGTTCTACCTCAAGATGCTTCTTACCGGCCAGCGGGATCTGCGGACCAAATATGTCATGGTCGATGAAGTACAGGACTATACTCCCGCCCAGCTGATGGTGCTGCACAGGTATTACCCCCGCGCAAGATTCATGCTTCTGGGCGATGAATACCAGGCGATTCGCGAAGGCACTGTCACCTTTGCCCAGATCCATGAGCTTTTCAATGTGCCTCCGGCAGATTCCGCAATGGGGCAGCTTGTCAGGAAAAACAGCAAAAGAGTCACCGAGCTGTTTTTGACGACCAGCTACCGGTCCTCACCGGAAATCACTGCTCTCTTCGCCGGTCTTCTGCCTGCGGAAAAGCAGATCCTGGTCTCCTCCGTACAGCCCTCAGGGAACGAACCTGTTTTCCTGACCTGCGGCAGCGGGGAGGAATACGCACAGGCTCTGGTACAGGCTGTGCAGAACGCTGCTCAGCAGGATGGCCTGACCGCCATAATCTGCGCCGGCGCACGCAATATGGAAAGGGTTGCCGCTCTGCTCACGGAAAATATGGCAGACTGCAAAAATCAATCTGCAGACAAAAACAGGAAAGCCGGTCCGGCCGCAAATGCCTCCGGGGACAGCAGACTTTCCGGCGCAGATCTTCTGCGGAACTGCCCCGTGCAAGTCATCCGTTCCGGTGACAAACTTCCCCAAAGCGGTGTCTTCCTCATCAGTCTGGCGCATGCCAAGGGTCTGGAATTTGACGGCGTGATCATGCCCGACTGCAATGCGGAAAACTATCCGGACACCCTGTTGGGCCGTCACCGTCTCTACACAGCTCTCTCCCGCGCCACCCGCCGCCTGACCGTCCTTGCCCGCGGTGCCATGACGCCTCTGCTGGAGAAATAAGGAGAAATAAAAATAATAGGAAAAGCAGTAAAAATCTGATAAACAGGAATGAATGCAATAATGAAAAGAGTATTGGTCGGCATGTCCGGAGGTGTGGACAGCGCCGTGACAGCATATTTGCTGAAGAAGGAAGGATATGATGTGTGCGGTGTGACACTGCGCACCTGGGCTCCCGACGACGGAAGCGAGGGCAGATGCTGTGAAATCGATGATGCCCGAAGAGTATCAAACGCGCTGGGGATCCGCTTCTATCCCCTCAACTGTATCAGCGATTTTTCCGAAAAAGTAGTGGATCCTTTTGTGCAGAGTTATCTGGGCGGGGAGACTCCGAATCCCTGTATCGAATGCAACCGCTATCTCAAGTGGGACAAGATGCTCTATGCCGCAAAGGTCATGGAAGCGGACTATATAGCCACCGGCCATTACGCCCATGTTGTACATCTGGATAACGGCAGGTACACAGTAAAAAAGGCGGATTACGCTGCCAAGGATCAGACTTATATGCTCTATAAGCTGACCCAGGAACAGCTTGCCGCTACCCTCATGCCTCTGGGCAGCTACACCAAGGATGAAGTGCGGAAGATCGCGCAGGAGGCAGATCTCCCTGTTGCCCACAAGCCCGATTCCCAGGAAATCTGTTTTGTGACAGACGGCCATTATGCTGATTTTATCGAGAAATATGCAGAAAAAAAGAACGCGGATGTCCTGTCCGGCACTGCCGGACAAGCCTCCGCGGAGACTCTGCTGAAGGTTCCCGGTCCGGGAAACTTTGTAGATGAAACAGGAAAGGTCCTCGGCTGCCACAAGGGGATCACCCATTACACCATCGGTCAGCGCAAAGGACTGGGCATCGCCATGGGCCGGCCTGTCTATGTAAAGGAGATCCGCGCGGATTCGGATGAGGTCGTCCTCTCCGACGAGCCCGCTCTCTTCAGCAATACTGTGCTGGTCAGGGATGTAAACTTCCTCTCCATTCCCGGCATGGAGCCCGGCGAACAGCTCCGCGCAAGAGCCAAAGTCCGCTACCACCATGAAGCTTCGCCGGCTCTGCTGCAAATGCAGGAAGACGGATGCGTCCGCATCACTTTTGACCTGCCCGTCCGCGCCGCCGCCCCCGGTCAGTCTTCCGTCTTTTACGATGAAAACGACTGCGTGATCGGCGGAGGCATCATCATGTAAGCAGGATATTACCCGGGATGGGGAGGAGACAGGGGACGGTTCTGTGTCTCCTCCTGTCTCCTCCCAATCCGAGCCTTTTTTCACTCCTCTACAGACAGCAGGGCATCGCGGACTTCCCTGAGGAGTTTTTGCTGGTCTTCCGCTTCCAGATGCCTGGACGCGCGGATCACACAGGTGCCCTCCACCAGGCAGGGACCGGCCTCCATAACACTCCCGTCAAAAAACGCGATGTACTCCGCGCGGTTTTTTGCCTCCTCTTCAGTGGCAAATACCTCTACCGCGCCGCCGCCTGCCGTTCCGATCATCACGACATCAATGTTATTTTCTTTTACCGCGGCTGTTCCGGAAGGATTTTCCGGCGCCGCGGTTTCTTCTGCCGCAGCGGCAGTGGATGCCGATTCGGCACTGGCTGCCGCAGTATCGGCACCGGCCGCGGTTTCGTTGCTGGCTGCTTCTGTGCCGGTACTGGCCGCGGTTTCGTTGCTGGCTGCTTCTGTGCCGGCGCTTTCTGCAGCTTCGCTGCCGGCTGTCGTGCCTGCTTGGGCCTCAGCCTGCTCACTGCTTTCTGCTGTACCGCCGCTGGCTGCAGCTTCGCTGCTTTCTGCTGTACCGCCGCTGGCTGCAGCTTCGCTGCTTTCTGCCGCGCCGGTGCTGTCTGCTGCATCGTCACTGCTGCTTTCTTCCGTGCCGGCACTGGCTGCAGCTTCCTCACTGCTTTCTGAGCCTGCATCGTCCCCGTCTTCCGCAGCTTTTTCATGTTCCTTTGCAAAAGCTTCCTGCGGCAGGAGATCTCTGTCTACACGCTCATCCAGAAAATATACGCACCCGATATATCCGCCATTCTTTCCGAGAAGGCCGTTGGGATCATTGTCCGCAGTCACTGCCTCCGCCGCCGCAACCGTTTTTATTTTCTCCACACGCTCCATCACAAAGCTGTCCGGCGGGGATGTGACGTTAGCAAGTTTTTGAACACTGTCCTCATACTTTTTCTGCGCGGTGCGGACAGCATCAAGTTCTTTTTTATAGTCCGGCACATCCGGGACATCGGGAATCTTTTCCCTTGCCTCCCCCACTGCATTCAGGGCCGTCTCCGCCTCGTGCTGGGCCAGTTCCAGTTCCTTTGTGCTGAAACTGACGGGCAGCGCCTGCTCCTCAAGGGGATCAATCTGCACCGGCACTTCGGCAAAGGCCTTTCCCGCTTTCTTCACTGCACTCTCCAGTTCATCCTGCGTATCAGGCTCATAGGCTTTCTCTCCCTTGTCAAGGACAGCCTGTGCCGCATCCAGAACTCCCTGCAGAGTATTATTCGCGTCTGCGATTCCGGATGCCGCTTCATTGAAGGGGGCTATGGCTGCATTATATTCCCGGACAGCAGCATTATAGGCTTCCACTGCATTGGATGCCGATGATTTCGCGCTGAAGACTCTGTATGCAAAAAATATCGCTGCCGCTGCCGCAAGCAAGGCCGCAATCCCTATGACCTTCTTTTTCATGTACAATCCTCCAGGTTCCGGGGTTTCGTCCCGTTATGATCTGTGCATCTGATCATTGCGTGTTTGATTATTGTATGCCTGATTATTGTGTGTCTGATTATAGTATTTGAATAAAATTATCAAACATATTACAAGTGTGTGATACAATATGTTCAGAAATTACGAAAGTAATAAAGTGTTGAAGCTATTCAGGGCCGTTCCCGGGCTTTTTTACTGTTATACCCGGGTTTTCACCCGGATATTGCCTGAAAAATCCCAAGGCTGATATAGGTGCGACTTGCAATTTTTTCTTGATCGGAGAATTTATGCTGAAAAAAGAATCGACTAAAAACTCCCCTGTCTTCAGGACCTTTTTCACTATGATCCTGGCAGCCGCCTGCTTTTTGTCTCTGTTTCCGGAGCGGACACAAGCTTCCGTCCCCTGGAAATACGAGTATCAGCTGCGAGGCGACGATGCATTCCAGGCGCATTCAAAGTATATCATAGAGACAGGTATCACCGCACCGTCTGATAAGGGCGAGGTGTACTATGCCGGTCCCTCGGATGATGTGCAGGGAATGATCAACAGTCTCAGCCCCGGAGATACACTGTACCTGCGCGGCGGTGTCTACAACCGCAAGATCCGGATCTACGGCGGTGTAAACGGCACAGATGATGCATATATCACGATCGCCGCGGCTCCCGGGGAAGAGGTTATTTTCGACGGTTCGGGGCTCAGCGGACATGACCAGGATCAGGACGGTCCCTCCATGTTCTGGCTATACGGCTGTTCCTACATACAGCTCTCGGGATTTGAGGTCAAAAACGCGCACGGCCGCGACGCAAGCGCCATTCTACTGGAGCCCGGCACGCATCACATCGTGGTCAGCGACCTTTATATCCACAACATCTCGACTCCCAGTCCCAAAAGCGAGGATCACTGCGCCAATGCCATCCTTCTCATGGGAAGAAGCGGCAGCACGATCTCCAATGTCCTTCTCTTCCGCAACAATATCGAAAACTGCGAGACCGGCTGGTCGGAAGCCATCTCTGTCGCGGCCAATGTCAGCGATGTCAATATCGTGGGCAACACTCTCGATGACACGGGAAACATCGCCATCTGCTTTGCGGGAAATTACGGAAACGCCCCTTCCAGTGTCGACTATCCCAGAAACGGCCTTGTCTTCGGCAATACCGTCACGAACTGCCATTGCGTGTACGACACCGGATTTGCTATTTATGCCGACGGTGCGCAGAATGTCGATTTTATCAGCAACACCGTTAAAAACTGCGACGGCGGCATTGAGGCGGGCGCTGAGCACGGCGGGCATTCCACCAGCAATATTCTGATCGCGGACAACCTGCTCACCGACTGCGCGGAAGCCGCCGTCGGCGTGGGCACACCGGGAGGCGGAGGCCATGTCAGTTCTGTCACTGTGTCCGGAAACCGCTACCGCCATGTCGGCTGGCTCAGCGGCGGTGCCTCCATCCTGCGTTTCGGCGCCAGCGACGTCAGCACATACGGAAACAACTATATCGAGAATGATACAGATATAGACCTTCCTGTCTTCCAGACCTTCGACAATCCGCCGCTGCACTGATTCTGTAAAGATTTTTTCATGTATCGGAAGATTTCCTGCTCCGGACATTTACAGGCATCAAAAGTTTACGGGCGCCAATCGTTTACAGGCATCAAAAGTTTACGGACACCGATCGTTTACAGGCATCAAAAGTTTACGGGCGCCGATTGTTTACAGACACCGGAAGGCGGCGATTACTGCAGCGGCTGTCACAAGCTCGCAGGTCTGCGTGAACCATCCCGATATATCTCCGGTCGTTCCGCCGAAATTTTTGATGGCCATGTGACGGTAGTAAAAAAACACGGCCAGAGAAGCCGCAGCTGCGCAGACTGCCGCAAGCGGAAATAAAAATGCGGCGGAGGCTGTCTCCGCTGCGGAAAAAGTCACATTCAGAACGATCATGAGCACACAGACTGCCAGAGAGGTCACAGACATTGCCGCAGCTGTTCCCCGCGCCGCGGGATCCGTCTCCTGACGCAGCATCCCATCTTTTTTTGCCTTTGGAAAGGTCACTGCCGCAAAAGCGCTCAGGGCGCGGGAGAGTACAAAAATCAGGCAGAGCAGGGGGATCTCCTGCTTGCCGGCCTCAGACCAGATGCCAAAATCCAGGACAAAATAGACGATTCCCCCGATCACGGCAAATGCCCCCACATGGGGGTCTTTCAAAATCTCCAGGCGCTTCTCCCGGCTCCCGTAGGAATGAATGGCATCACATGTGTCCATGAAGCCGTCCATATGGATGCCGCCGGAGAGCAGGATCGGAAGCACTGCCAGAACGGCCCCCCTCAGGACCGGCCCGAAAGAGAAGTGCGTCAGCAAGGCAAAGGCTGCCCACTGTGCCGCTCCGATCACGAGACCTACCAGGGGCAGAAAACAAATGCACCAGCGCATACTCTCATCGTTCCATTTTGCCTGCGGAACGGGGATGCGCGAATATAGAGAAAAAGCCATCAGCATCGAGTCCAGCATTCCGTCACACGCCTCATTTTTTTTAATCTCAACTCAGTTCAATCGGGAAGATGCCCCTTACAAGCCTCAAGCTGCAAACTCAGTATCCCGGACGAAAGCGGTATCCGACGCCTCTGATCGTCTCGATCCACATTGCAGCTTCCCCCAGTTTGGAGCGGATCTTGCGGATATGTACATCCAGCGTCCTGTTCTCCGGCTCCGAACCCAGATCCCAGATCCGGTCCAGCAGGACCTCTCTGGTCAGGACGATTCCTTCATTCTCCACCAGAAGGAGCAGCAGCTGATATTCCTTATTTGTAAGCGTTATTTCCGCATCTTCGACATATACTTCATATCTCTTGGGATAAATCCTCAGAATCCCGTATTTCAGGACATCATTTCCACGGCCGGGATTTCTCTGTGCCCGCGCCGCATCTGTATTCTGCTCTGCAGCACCGGAAGGCCGTCCGCCGCCTGTTTCCACAGTGTTCGCCTTCGCCCCTTCCTCTTCAGCAGACGCAGACAGACCAGCTGAAAAAGTTCCTGAAGCAGCCGAAGCTGTTTCCCCGGCAAAAGACGATCCGGAAGCCCTTGCTGCAGCAGACGCTGTTTTGCCGGCGGCCCTCATACCCGGCTTTTCCGCGTTCCCGGATTCGGACGAGGATCCTTCCCCGATGGTATTCCCGGTTTCTGCACGGCGAAGCACTGCGCGTACACGGGCAAGGAGTTCCATCATTCCAAAAGGCTTTGCAACATAGTCATCCGCGCCGGCATCCAGGCCTTCCACATGGTCGTACTCAGTGCTTTTTGCCGTCAGCATGATCACCGGCAGATGCTCTGTGGCGGGATCTGCGCGAAGTTTTCTGAGTATACTGATCCCGTCTTCCTCGGGAAGCATTATGTCCAGAAGCAAAAGGGAGGGTTGTTTTCCTTTCATTGCCTTGTAAAAAGCAGACGGGAGCGCAAAGCCCGCCGCTTCATATCCCTGACTTTCCAGCGCATAAGTAACCAGTTTGCGTATACTGTCGTCATCTTCCAGAATATAGATCATTTTCTCTACCCTTTATAATGTACTTTTTCTTCCGGCCATTCCGGAGTACCCTAGATATTTTAGCTTATCACCGGTCTTGCTTGCAAGGGCTGCAGAGACTGCGCAACCTGCCCTTTCTTTTTCCTTTTTTTATTCCTTTCTTTATACCAGCGCTTTGATGTCAGTTTCCTTTTCAGTTAACATAAATTTTACATTCGTCATTCACTCTGCTTAACATCCATCCTTTAGACTGCTATTGATTATGTCGTCCAGAAACTGTATCATTACTTCTAGTATCTTGCTTTCTTTGTCGGGATGCAGTAGTCGGCCGCATTCACTGTTTAACGAAAGGAGTTCCTGTGGATATTACACAAGTCATTGCGCTTCTCAGCGGCATCGCCCTCTTCCTCTTCGGTATGTCTCTGATGGGAGACGGGCTGAAAAAGGTCTCCGGCGACAAGCTGGAACCAATCCTGTACAAGCTTTCCGGCACACCCTTGCGCGGTCTGCTGCTCGGTACAGGTGTCACAGCAGTCATTCAGTCCTCATCTGCAACAGCCGTCATGATCGTCGGCTTTGTCAGTGCGGGCATGATGAAGGTCGCTCAGGGAATCAGTGTCATTCTCGGCGCGATCCTCGGCACCAGCATCACCGGCTGGGTCATCTGTCTCAGCTATCTTGATTCGGGAAGCGGTCTGGCCAAGCTTTTGTCAACCGCTACGCTGACCGGTGTTGTGGCTGTCATCGGAATCCTGCTCCGAACGGTGAGCAAGAAAAAGTCCACAAAGTCTGTAGGTGATATTCTGATGGGCTTTGTCGTCCTGATGGTCGGTATGAGCACGATGAGCGGTGCTGTCAGCGGTCTGAAAGACCAGCCCTGGTTTACGGATGTTCTGACATCCCTTTCAAACCCGATTCTGGGTATCCTTGTCGGTGCGCTTTTCACGGCTCTTTTGCAGTCTGCTTCAGCCGCCGTCGGTATCCTTCAGGCTCTCTCTGTCACCGGCGCCATGCAGTTTGAAGAAGCCTTCCCGCTCCTTCTGGGTATCTCTGTCGGTGCCGCAGTGCCCGTCATGCTTTCCGCTCTCGGTACCAATGCAAAGGGCAAGCGCGTTTCCATGGTATACCCGATCGCGACTGCGCTGGGTGTTATCATCACTGCTCTGGTCTTTTACATTGTCAATGCCGTTGTGCACTTCCCGTTTATGGAAAAGGTCATGAATCCGTTTTCCCTCGCCGGGGCCAACACGATCATGCGTCTGTTCATGATACTGGCGCTGTTCCCTTTAAGGGGTCTGATCGAGAAGCTTGTAAACGTCCTTATCCCGCTCAAGCCCGAAGACGAAGATCTTCCTACTGTCCATCTTGAGGAAATGCTTCTCAAGCATCCCGCCATGGCCCTCGAGCAGTGCCGCATCACTATTGAAGATATGGCACATCTGACCCAGAAGGGCGTCGGACTCGCTCTCGAGATGGCCCGCGATCTGAGCGTCGATCATCTGGAGGAAGTCAGGAAGCTTGAGACCGCTGTCGACGACTACGAGGATAAGCTCGGAGCCTACCTTGTCAAGCTCACCGGCCGCGATATGACTCCGGAGCAGAACGAACTCGTCTCCAAGTACCTGCACACCATCTCCGACCTTGAGCTGATCTCCGACCAGGCTCTGGTCATCGCGATCGGTTCCCGTGAAGCCTTTGAAAAATTCGGCCAGTTCTCCGGCAATGCCGATCACGAGATGAATGTCATGGCTGATGCGGTCGAAAGAGTTACCGACCTGGCTGTCAGGGCATTTATCGATAACGATCTCACTCTTGCCGAGCAGATCGAGCCTCTTGAGGAGGTTGTCGATAATCTTTGCGACACCATGAAGCTCAACCACGTCGACCGTCTGCAGAAAAAGATCTGCACCATCGCCCAGGGCTTTATCTTCAGTGATATCATCACCGGCTGCGAGCGCGTTTCCGACCACTGCGCGAATATCGCTGTCGCTGTCATTGTTTCCGGCCACGACAGCTATGACATGCACGAGTACCTCTCCAAACTCCACGAGGACCGCAGCTCTGCCTACCAGCACTACTTCGAGAAGTTCCGGGAGGAATACCGCATCGAGCTCGCTGCAGATGAAGTTGCTGCTTCCACTCCGATCGTCCGCTCCGCTTCTGCAGTCTTTGCAGACTGATCGTTCCAGTCGGCTTCAGTTTTTCAGAGAATATTCCGGTTTTGCCTATGGGCCCCGAATAATCTGCCCTCCGGCATCCAATGCCCTCAATGTCATCAGACCTGCGTCTCCATTTGAGAATCCAGGTCTGGTGACTTTTTTGTCGGAATAAATCAGTTTCTGTACAGATCCGCCGGAAACATCGATCGCTGCTGTACAGGCCCTTTCGAAGGGCGGCAGCAAAGCTTCGCATTGCTGTATTCCTGTAAAAACAGGGGTGATTATTTTTGAATTCATGTTATAATGCAAAATACTGAAAAAGGATTTTCTGACAGATACTGTTTTCTGCCGGCACAGCCCCGGCTCTCCCGGGGACTGGTTTTACGAAAACACCCCCGGCCGTTCTGCAGGGACGGCATCCCGATTATCAATTATGGCAATTCCCGTAAAGCTTCCGGTGTTCGAAGGCCCTCTGGACCTGCTCATGCACCTGATTGAAAAAAACAAAATAGACATCTACGATATTCCTATCGTTGAGATCACCGACCAGTACCTCGAATATGTCCATCAGATGGATCACGAGGACATGGACGTCACAAGTGAATTTCTCGTCATGGCGGCGACCCTTCTGGATATCAAGAGCCGCATGCTCCTTCCCAGGGAAAAAGACGAAGAGACCGGTGAAGAGGAAGGCGATCCCCGCGAAGAGCTGGTCCGGCGCCTTCTGGAATACAAGATGTATAAATATATGTCCGAAGAGCTCGCTGTCTGCCGGGAGCAGGCAGGCGTGCGTTATTTTCGCGCGCAGGATCTTCCCAAAGAAGTGCGCACCTACCAGCCTCCTATTGACTATGAGGATCTCCTCAAGGGCACTGACCTGAAAAAGCTGGAAAAAGTTTTCGGAGAAGTCCTCCGCAGAAAAAAGAGCCGACGTGATCCGATCCGGAGCGGGTTCGGAAAAATCAGGCGCGAAGAAGTCAACATCGATACCAAGACTCTCTATATCCGCGCTTATCTGCAGGCACACCCCCGGACCGAATTCCGCGCCCTTCTGGAATCCCAGGAGAGCAAGGAAGAGGTCATCGTGACCTTCCTCATTCTCCTCGAACTCATGAAAAACCAGAAGGTGCACATCGTCCAGGATTCCATCTGCGGAAAAATCCTGATCGAATCTTCGGAGACAGGAGAACACAATCCAACTATTCTTCCTGAAGCCGCTGCTCTCGAAGCCCCTGCTGACGAAGTTCCCGTGGATGAAGCACTTGTTGACGAACTTCCTGTTGACGAAGCCTCCGCTGACGAGTTTCCTGCTCCCGAAGCCCCTGCTGACGAGGCCCTTGTTGACGAAGTTCCCATGGATGAAGCACTTGTTGACGAGACTCCTCTGCTCGAATCCTTCGATGACGAGCTTCCTGTTGGCGAAGTTCCCGTGGACGAAGTTCTTGTTGACGAGACCCCTGCTCCGGATGCCGCGATTACGGAAACTCCTGAGGAGAAAAATGCTCCGCCAAAAGACCCGGTTGAGCAAGATACAGCAAGTATGCATGCAGACGGTCCCGAAGAAGATTTCTCCGGAATCAGCTCTCTCTCTCTTCGCAGCAGGATTGAAGTCGTATCACCTTTACTTCCTTTTGTTCCGGAGCTGCCTCCCTCTGCAGGTGAATACGGATTATCCGATGCCCCTTCAGCAGAAGTTTTCCTGCAGGAAAATGAAAATCCTGCGACAGACCTTGTCACGGCAGATGATGAAGATCCTGGGACAGACCTT
>ODAJ012009744.1_pt1 | contig 11955 bp, 6 predicted proteins | sample 1539241 | NCBI WGS metagenome assembly ODAJ01 (sample SAMN02144231, study PRJEB22623) | gut metagenome | biome: sheep rumen | host: Ovis aries | place: New Zealand | reverse complement strand
CTACGCGACTACTCTGGCTGGTCTGAGTCGCAATTCACTGAGTATAAGAATTGGATGCTTGACGTGTTTGGCACAAAGAACTATAAGTTCCTCATGCTGCACGGCTCGTCAAACTGCAACTCCCCTAAACACTACATGTCAAACTGGGAACTGGTAAACCTCTGCTCGTACTTGCAGATAGGCATCTTGACGGAGAATGAAGACATCATCAACTTCGTGACCTCCTATTTCACCAAGACTGGCGAGGGATTCGGAGCTATTCCCAATCTGCTGCAGGCCACCTACGACATTACGACACCTGCTGGTGTGGAAAAGGTGGCTCAGGCACAGGAGTCTGGACGTGACCAGGGACATGCCACAATGGCTATGGCTGTTGTCGCTAATCTCTGTCAGTCGGCATGGGCTCTCTACGAGGATAACCCTGAACGTACAGACCTCGATTACTTCTCGACGAATGACTATGCTGTGCTCCACATGGCCGAGTATAACTGTATGGCCAACTTAAAGACTGGTACACATGCCGATATTACGATTTCTGGTGGCAGCGGTGTACAGGGAGGTGAGTGGGTTGTTAGCCTGGCTCAGATTCCATTTACTCCTGTAGGAAAGTGGTGCTCCAACCCCAGTCACGAAGCAGGAAAGATGCAGATGGCATTTGGTGCTGAAGGCCGTGGGTGCCTGCGTCCAGGCTTTGAAATCTATAACAAGCATTACAAGAATACCAGTGGCAGCTATTATATTAAGAAGTTTGCCGAGGTGAACCGTCCCGAGTGTGGCTCTGGTGACGACCGCTATGGTCAGAACTCAGGTGCTTTTGACCAAATAGGTTGGGGAACATTGATGCTTTACGAAGAATAATGGGAAGGCAAGAGATGATACCTCTCGAAGTGTAAATAGTTTCTTATACTGATTGGTCTCACAAGGATGGCTGTTGCGTAAACTGCCATCCTTTTTCGTATGACAAAGAAAACTTAAAACGATATGATTATGACAAGAAAACTACAACAACTATTAACGACACTCCTGTTGACAGTAGGAGTAACAAGTGCGTGGGCAGATACTGACAGCAAGAACTGGATAGGCAAACTCACTGCGACTACCGATTTCTATACGGAATCGAACTCTAATCTGACAGTGACGTCACTCGATGCAAGTAATGGTACAGCTACTTTACAGGTCGCTGACGGTAAATCAGAATTCCGCATTGGTGTTACGCTGCCTGAGGCTAATGAATTTGAAATGAACAACAGCGAAGCCTATTTCGTATTCGAAGCTACCAACTTAAGCACTTCCAGCAATAAGGCTAAGATGGATTACCTTCAGGTAAAGGTTGGCGATGATACTTATAAATATGAATACAAAACAAGTAACGGCTGCCGTTTCTCTAAAATAACGTTAGCAAGTAGTGTCTTATATGTCGTGTCTCCAATGGCAGACAATGCCGCATATGGCATTAGTGGAACTTCAGGAACTATGCAGGAACTCTACGAAGTTAATTCAAAGTTAAAAGCACAGCAAGTACGTTTCATTTTTGATGCTGCCTCAAATGGGGCTGAGATTGTGGTAAAACGCATGGGATTCTATACGCTTAGCGAAATCCTGACAATGTATCCCCAGAACTCTGAAAGCAAATATATCAAATGGCGTCTGGCATATTCAAAATATCCTTGGGCCGAGACGGATGGAACAGATAACTCAAAAGCAAACATTAGAGTAAATAATAAGGGTGATGAGGAACTTACAGTAGCTAAAGCTAAGTTCATTCTCTCTACTTTGGGCAACCCCGCTTGCAACATGGATTTGAGAAACATTTATTGGGGTAGCTACAAAGAGGATGTCCTGGCAGGATTTACAAACACACCAAAGATATTGCTTACCGACGGAGATCAGGGTAAGGTGCCTACCATGAACTATAATGTATTTGTTGCTGGTGCAAAGTATTATGCCTATAAGGATGGATCTCTGACAGTAAGTAACAAGCAGGATGGTACGAGCAAGGCCTATTACAACTACACCCGCAACTTCAAAGAGGGTTACAACTCTTGCGTTCTGCCTTTCGATGTTACTATTTCCGAGTTGCCCACAGGCTTGAGCGCCTACGTATTCGGTTCTGCAACAGCAGCAGGAGCTGTAAAGTTTACTACAGCAAGTGGCACCCTCAGTGCAGGTACACCATGCATTATCAAGGCTGATGAGGCTGGTCTCTATCTGATACCTGCTGCCAGCACTCCTAATCAGATTGCTTCTCCTGAGAGCTATTATGCAACAACTGCCAGCAATGACATTAAGTTTGTTGGTTCTTTCGTCAACGAGGTTCCCTCTGGCGGCTACGCTTCTACAACTAACTATGGCATCACTACTGATGGCACTTCGTTTGCCAAGATGGGCAGTGGAGTGAAGACCAGCTACTATCGTGCCTTCATCGCTGATGGCCGTACTTCAAGTGCTCGCGAGTTGAGTCTCTCATTCGACGATGAGACGACGGGTATAAGTGAAGAGTTTAGAGTGAAGAGTGAAAAATTTGCTACCGCTCCATACTATAACCTCGCTGGTCAGCGCGTTGAGAAGCCCACCCGTGGTCTGTACATCGTGAATGGCAAAAAGGTCGTGATAAAGTAATCGTTAAATAATAAGAGGGTAAGACAATGAAAAAGATATATATGATCCCTGCTCAGCAGGTTTACGAGTTAGAGGTTCAGCAGATGCTCTGTGGTTCTATCACTGAGGTGGGCGATGATCTCAACGTAGTTATTGACAGTGGCGACAGCGGCATCTTCGATGACGATGTCATCAATGCCCGCGAACTGGAGGAATGGTAGAAAAACTATTCGCCAATGATTTAAGGCTGGTGGTTGCGTAAACCACCAGCCTTTTTCGTATCACAAAGAAAACTTAAAACTTATTGATTATGACAAGAAAACTACAATTCTTTTTAACCGCACTCCTGCTGATGGTGGGAGTGACGAGTGCGTGGGCAGATGACTGGACACTAGACGATGAGTCCTATGGCCGTACAAGTAATAGTAGTGAGTATAGCTGGGCAAGTGGATGGCCTAAGCCAGCAAATAGCACAAACTATCAATTTAACTGTAATGTCAACAAAACGGGAATGTTTGTACTGCAGAAATATACCGTTAAAAATCTGGCAGCAGTCAAGTCGCTAACTCTGAAGCTGACAAGTGCAAAAGACGGTGGTGGCGTAGATGCTTTGGCAATATGGTCATACGGAAGTACTAATCCTTGGCCAGCAGGTGGTAACGTTGCGGCCGTAGCTGCTGCAGTAAACTCTATTGTTGGCGTAGATCTCAATTGCAATACAACTTCTGAAAGTACTAATACTCCACTTGTTGACGGCGGTAGTAACAAAACAACGGTTGATGAGAGTTATCAATATGCCACTTATACTATCAGTGGAGATAATTTGACAATGCTGAAGAATGCTGCAAGTGGTAATACTTTCGTTATACTTATCACAAACAAAACGGCCGATATAAAAACTAATAGTAGTTATGAGCGTAAACTCTTCACCAGTGGACATTCAACGGAGAGTTATCGCCCGACATTGACAGTTACCTATGATAAAGTAGGTGTGAGTTATGGTGATGGAACTATGGCGAACTATAGTTCGTTTGAAGCCGCAAGAAGTGCTGTGGTATCTTCTGGTCAAGATGCAACAATTACGGTGATGGAAAACCAGGACATCACGAGTCGTGTGAATGCTGTCTCTGGAAAGACTATTAGTATTGTAGCAGGTGTTGATAATGTGACGCTCACCAACACCATGAGCAATACGTTGTCTTTTTTGGCAAATGATGGTAATAAAGGCACTCTCAATATAGGAAGTGCAGATCATATGTTGACTGTCACTAACAGCAGTTCGACAACAAATAATGTTGTTGAATTATCTGGTTCAGACGCAAATGCCATCATCAATATCACTAATGTGACTTTCAGCGGCATCACCAGCTCAAATGGCTCTGGAATTATAAAGTCTAATGGTATGGGTTCCGTGGGTGCTCTTACTTTAAAAGATGTCGCTTTCAACAATTGCTCTGTGACAGATCCAAATGCTGGTATTATTTATAACAGGACCAATAATAAAACCATCGTTAGCGGTTCACTGACCTTTACTGGTTGCACGGGTAACAATTTTAAATTGGATGCGCGTATTGCAGAAAGCGGTTTCACGGGTGGTCAGGTATATACAATTTATAATAATGGTATCGCCTTGGGTTCATCTGCTGTCGTTACTATGAGTACAGCAAACCGCGACAAGTACACATTGGTGAACAGCAATCAGTGTGTGGTTCCAAAGATGGCTACGTCTAATGAAGAGATGGTGGTCAGTGAGGCTTATACGCTAACTGTTGGTGCTGCAGAAGCAGCCACGTTAGTACTTCCTTACAGCACGACGATTCCAGCTGGTGCATCATGCTATACGCTTAGTTATACTTCTGGCAATGATGTTACAGCGACTCCAGTAGAGACTACTTTGGATGCAGATAAACCTGTACTTGTTACTGCCTCTGAAGGAACTTATAAATTTAACAGATCTGAACGTAAACCTAGTGGAGAGGGATCTACAGAAAAAACTGGCAGCGGCCGGACATCAGCCTATGGTGTGCTGGTTGGTAACTATGATGCTGACTATGTTGTTCCTACTGATAACTATATTTTGACAAATCATTCGGGAGTAGTTGGTTTCCGCAAAGCTAATGGAACAACTAATAAGGTACAAGCCAATCGCGCTTATATGTCTGTAACGCATTCTGCTGGCGCCCGTGAATTCTTCGGCATCGACTTTGGTGATGGTGAGACAACCGCTATCAATAAGGTGGATGTAGAGAAGAAGATAACTGGCGAGGTGTACAATCTGCAGGGCGTTCGCATGCAAGGTGAGAATCTGCCAAAGGGCATCTATGTGAGAAACGGAAAGAAGTTTGTGGTTAAGTAAATATAAGGGGGGACAAGATTATGAAGAAGACATATATGAAGCCGACTATAGAGGTTTATACAGTCAAAACACAAGGTGTGCTCATGACCAGCGGTAATGTTGGTGGGTCAGGTGTCAGAATGTCATGGGATGGCACTGCCGATGAAAACGAAGAAGGTATGTAAATATTGAGCCTCTTTAACGCATAGACAAACTAAACATTCTATATTTACGGTCCTCCCGCCTCACGATGAATTTCAACGAGGCGGGAGGACTTTTTTGCTGCCATTTTACTAAAAAATACAGCTAATACAGACGCAAGAACAGCTAAGCCAGCGCTGGGAACAGCTAAGCCAGCGCTGGGTACAGCTAAGCCAGCGCTGGCTACAGCTAACTCAGCGCTGGGTCAGCTGTATTTTTGCGAAATAATTGCAAAATAGAGCGAAAACAAGAAAAATGTAACACTTCCCCGAAATTGCCCAAAAACACCAGTAAATAAAGGGGCTGTGTGAGGGTAAGTCTTACTCAAACACTTACCCAACACTTAGTAAACACTTACCCTTGTCATTTTTTGCTGTTAAAACGCAAAAAATAGCGTGTTTTTCTGGGGGAAAACCTTGGATTTCTTCAAAAAAATTTGTAACTTTGCACTTGGATAACAAAGACGGGACTAACCTTAATTATTATCCATTTCGAGAGTTATAAATATTACGAAAGACACAGTAAAAATTATGAGTAGTTTAACTAGATCGAGTGAAAAAACAATGAATGAAATGAACCTTAACGAGAATCTCTTGAGTGTCGAACTTTTCTTGAACGAGCACTACACGTTCCGCAACAATGTGCTGAGCGGGAAGGTGGAGTTTGCCAAGAAACTGGAGGACGGTACCGAGACGGACTATCGGGTGCTAACGCCACAGGCGTTGAACAGCATCTCGATTCAGGCCAAGCGTGAGGGAGTGTTTGAGGAAGGCGGTTCGAAGAGCGACATCCAGGAGTTTGTGAACTCTGAGGAGATTGAGCAGTACGACCCCATCAAGCACTACCTGGAACATTTGCCACAATGGGACGGACAGAACCATGTGGCACAACTCTTCTCCCGACTGCCAGGAATATCGTCGGAGCAGCACAACTTCCTGGCTATCTGGCTACGCTCCGTAGTGGCCCACTGGCTGCAGATGGACATGTTGCACGGCAACGAGTGTGTGCCAACGCTGATTGGTGCACAGGGTTGTGGCAAGACGACATTCCTGCGCCGACTGTTGCCCACAGACCTGCGCCAGTACCATCTGGATCACCTGAACCTGTCGAACAAGTTCGACAAGGAGATGGCGTTGACGAACAACCTGCTGGTAAACCTCGACGAGCTCGACGCCATTCGTCCCACTCAGCATGCAGCCCTGAAGCAGACGCTGTCGAAGAGCAAGGTGAACGGACGTCCTATCTATGGTGCCTCGCAGGAAGACCGTGCCCGCTATGCGTCGTTCACGGCAACGACCAACAACCCGCATCCGCTGACAGATACCACGGGCTCGCGTCGCTACATCTGTCTGCAGATTCCTGAGGGGCAGTACATTGACAACACGGGCGACATCAACTACGACCAGCTCTATGCCCAGGTGCTCCACGAACTGCGTGAGCAGAAAGCGCCCTACTGGTTTAACAACGACGAGGTGACACGCATCCAGCAGCTCAACCAGGAGTACATGCTGAAGCAAGACATGGCGGAAATGGTGGAAGCCTGTTTCCGCAAGCCAAAGGATGACGAAACGGTAACGGAGATGAGTACTTTGCAGATGCTGAAAATCATCCAGAGCAAGTACACTTCGCTGGTCATCAACCACAGTGCCCGCATACATCTTGGTTATGCTATGAGGGATCTGGGCTATGATGGCAAGGAGCGTCACAACGCCCGTCACTACTTCGCAGTCCCCTTGTCGAAGACAGTCTGAAGAGGGTAAGTGTTTACTAAGTGTTGGGGAGTGTTGAGCAAACACTTCCCCTTTCTTTTTCCTTTTCTCTATCGGCAATCCAGACGATTAGGGTAAGTGTTAAGTGAATTGTTATTCAACGAGGCGAGAGGACTTTTGCGTAAAGTCCTTCCGTTGTCCGTATCATAAACAAATGACAAATAAACTAATATGAATGAATATGAAGAAACAATTACTTATCATGTTAGTTACGCTGCTCAGTAGCGTGACAACGATGTGGGCTCAAGTGGAGACAACGTACTCGCCTGTGCTGGATGTCAATTTCAGGACTGCGGCCGGTAATACAGCCTGGAACAGTGGCTATCCCAAGAGTGCTGCCGATGAAGGAGTGACAGAAATGCAGCTGAAGTCAAGTGCCGGACAGTTTGCACTTCAAAAATACACTATATCTGATATCCAGAATGCAACAAAGCTGGTGCTTACACTGACTGTAGGTAGCTGGAGTGGTGTTGATGCTGTACGCCTCTGGTCTATTCCTGTTACCAACTGGACTACAGGGTCTGGATTTGATGACATCTATCTTGCTGTGAAAGCGGCACTGGGCGTTGACATGCGTTCGACTGAGGGTACCCCCAACGAACCCTTGGTAAAAGGTGCGAAAGTTGCAGACAGCAATCCTGCCAAGGTAACCTTCACTATCACAGGTAATGCTCTGGCAACTATCAAGTCTAATGCTGCCAGCGACGGTACTTTCACCCTGCTGCTGACTAATGATAATTTGACGAGTAGCAGTAATCAGCGCTCCTATCTGAGCAACAACACCGCCAACGCCGAGGCAAACCGTCCCACACTGGTGGCTACGACCACTGCTCCTGCTCCCAAGACAGCTAAGATTGGTGACACGGAGTATGAGACACTGGCTGAGGCTTTCGATGCTGCCGTTGCTGCTGATACTGATGCAACGATTGAGGTGAGTGGTGACCAGAAACTGACAGCTCGTCTGACCTGGAACAAAGCTCACACCTTGAACATCGTGCCAACTGCCGACATCACCATCAAGGGCCCGAAGAACGCCATGTGGTTCCTCGTGAATGTGAACGATGCTATACTGAACATCGGTTCAACAGAGCATAAGATGACCTTTGATGGTATCAGCGACGACCGCTCGACATTCACGAATGATGATGTCGCTCGTCGTGAGAATAATACTCAACTCCAATTGACGAACATCGAGTTCAAAGACTTTAACAGTGGTGCTAACCACCTCATAAGCTGTAAGAATAGTGGAGGTGCCATCACACTGCTGAATATTGCGATGACTAACTGCAGTTCTACGCATGCTCTTATTGATAACCAGCGTGTAGCTAACGATGCACTCATACTGAAAGGATACCTGAACATCGCCGACGACTGCAGCGGCGTGGCCATCAACAACGTGGCGCATCTGCAGGGCAGTGGTGCTGTAGAGGGACGCATTAAGGTCGCAGATGACAATTTTACAGCCTCAAAAGTTATCACCATCAAGTGGGTGAGTAGTGACGACAATGATGTCTTCGTAGCCAACAGTCCTGTGGTGGTGGGTGTAACCAGTAAGGCTATTGCCAACTGTTTCGCGTTGGCTGATGCTCCAGAAGGATGGACGCTAACCCGCGTGAATAATGACCTGAAACTGACTGCACCCGTAGAGCCGACGGCGAAGATAGGCGATGCCAGCTATGCAGACTTGGCAGCAGCACTCGCTGCTGTACAGGACGGGCAGACCATCATCTTGCTTGACGATCAAGAGATTGCCGCACGTGTGAATATCAAGGACATGAGTATTACCATCAAGGGCGAGGGCAAGGCTATCAAGCGTGCTGCCGGCTACACGAACGGCATGCTCTTCCTTACTCAGCAGCCCAGCGAGGACATGAAGAGCGAACTGACACTTGACGGTGTCATCATTGATGGCCAGAACGTAGAAGCCTCGGCCATCATTATGGAGGCCAGCAACAATGGTACTACAACACTGAAGAATGTAACCATACGCAATTGTGTGAACACAGCGAACACGAGTAAGCAGAATGCCATCATCGTCAATAAGAGCGGTGGTAGGTTGATACTCGATGGCGTGACCTTCGAGAACTGCACCGTACAAGATGGACAGAGCATACTTTTCGTTGGTACAAACGAAGTAACCCTGAAAGGACAGAATACGATTCCTTCTATCTATATGGAACACTTCGTCCTGAAGAGTGACAATGCTACTGTTACAGCACCAGTAGCTATCTATACGAAGGATGGACGTCCCTATGGTATGCTCGTTGAGGGTGGTGATACAAAACAGTTTACTTGCGAATCGTTCCGCCTCAGTCAGCAGCAGGATGGTATCTATGCGATGCCATTGAGAGTTGCTGCCAACTACTCACATCCTGCATTGTTGCATAACGCTGCTGATATTGCTACTGCTAAGGATCGTCTGAATACGGCGCCCTATCAGGCTGCCTACGCTGCACTGGAGACTGCCAGCACAGGAACAGCAGTAGGCGCTGTAGAGTACTTGAAGCGTATGGACCAAGGTAACTGGGGTGAGATATATCCTGACTTTAGTAACTATACAAAGGCTGCTACTGATGCTAAGTTGGCTTATGAATTGGCACTGCGCTATCAGTTGAAGGGTAGCGACGCTGCGGCAACAGCAGCTGTCAACATTCTGAACAACTGGGCTGCTACCAATAAGGGTATGCTGCGACTGACCCGTAAAGCCAATGGTGAGCTCTATGCCAACAGCATTCCTGATCCCAATGAATATCTCATCTGCATCCAAGCCTATCAGTTTGCTAATGCTGCCGAACTATTACGCGGATACAATGGTTGGCAGACTGCCGACTTCCAGCAGTTCCAGAATTGGATTCGCCAGACCTTTGCTGATGTGGCTATTCTTTTCCTGGAGAACCACCATCAGAACGAGAACAGCCAGCATTACTGGCTGAACTGGGATTTGGCTGCACTCAACGCTATGCTCTCTACGGGTATTCTCTGCGACGACAAAGCATTGGTAGACTATGTGCTGAACTATGTTGACAATGGTCAAGGCACAGGTAATAAGGATAATGCCATTGTGGCAACCCACACCGATAGCGATTCCGAGGAGACACTGGCACAGTGCCAAGAGAGTGGACGCGACCAGGGCCATTCACTGCTCGATGTGACACTAATGGGTGTACTCTGTCAGACGGCTCAGAACATTGGCACAGACCTTTGGACGAAGTATAAGGCACTGGAGATGGCCGAATATGTAGGTAAGTACAATCTGAAGAATGGTGAGGGCTTTGCCTACAACAATGTTCCATTCACTGCATATACCAATGGGGAAGTAACGCACAGCGCGATATCTGCTGACGGCCGTGGCAATGAACGCTATTGCTGGGAACTGTTCCATGCCTATGCCAAGAAGAATGATAAGGCAGACAAGTATGCTGAGGCGTGGGTGAAATACATCCGTCAGAAGAATGCTGGTGGCGAGGTTGCTTCAACAACTGCTGATGAACTTGGATTTGGTACGCTTATGTTCGGTGCAGAGGTTACTCCTACGGCTATCAGCACAGCAAAGACAGGTGCTGCTCAGGTGAACATGATAGAGTACTTTGATCTTGCAGGCCGTAAGGTTCAGGCACCAGCCCACGGTATCTATGTAAAGACCGTCTACTATAACGATGGTACCAGTCGTACCATGAAGGTGGTGCTGAAATAACCTGTCAAAGGGATAGAATATAATTTAGGGAAGCAACTTGATTGCTTCCCTAAATTTATTTCTTTTTCTTCTTGCCCGCTTCATCGGGGAGAACAGTGACACGGCGGTTGGTGGGGTCGCTGATGACATCGTTGACGATGGTCGTTACCTGTTGCTTGAGTTCCGAGATAAACTGTTGGGCGTCGTACTTCTGTGCCTCGATGTCGCGCAGTTTCTTCTCCCAGATACCCGTCAGTTCACAACTCTTCAGCAGGTCTTCACGGATGAGGTCGATGAGTTCGATACCTGTGGGCGTAGCCACCAGACGCTTACGCTCCTTGCGGATGTACTTCCGCTTGAAGAGTGTCTCGATGATGGCAGCACGTGTTGACGGACGACCGATGCCGTTTTCCTTCATGGCACGGCGCAGTTCCTCGTCGTCGACCAGCTTGCCAGCAGTCTCCATGGCACGTAGCAGGGTAGCCTCAGAATAATAAGGTGGTGGCGTGGTCAATTTCTCCGTGAGGGTAGGCTGGTGCGGACCGCTCTCACCCTTCTGGAAGACGGGCAGCGTGCGCTCTTGAACCTCCCCCGACCCCTCCGAAGGAGGGGCCTCTTCTTCGTCAGTCTTGATGTCTTTGGCATAGACGGTGCGCCACCCTGGGTCGAGAATGGTGCGACCGGTGACCTTGAATTCGATGGCATCGGGGGAGCCGACGCCTACTTCGCCCAGCACAGTGGTTTGCGCGTATTTGCAGTCAGGGTAGAAGACGGCAATGAAGCGTCGCGCTATGAGGTCGAAGACCTTGCGCTGCATGTCGGTGAGTGCCGTGGGTACCATGCCTGTCGGGATAATCGCATGGTGGTCAGTGACCTTAGAGGAGTCGAAGACCTTCTTCGACTTCAGCAGGGCCTTGCCACCCAGTGGGCGCACCAGGTCGGCATAGGGTGCCTGGCCGGCATGCTTCACCTGGAAGAGGCCATTCATGGTTTGCGGACATTTGGCATAGACGTCGTCGGGCAGAAAGGTGGTGTCTACACGCGGGTAGGTCGTCAGTTTCTGCTCGTAGAGCTGCTGGATGATGTTCAGCGTGGTCTCTGCGGAGAAGCCGAACTTCTTGTTGCAGTCCACCTGCAGTGAAGTCAGGTCGTAGAGCGAGGGCGGCGTCTCCTTGCCGTTCTTCTTCTCCACCTGCGTGATGGTAAACGGCTTGCCCTCAATGGTCTTGAAAGCCTGTTCGCCTTCCTCCTTCGAGGTGAATCTTCCCTTGGTAGCCGTAAAGGTGGTATCGCGATAGACGGTAGCCAGTACCCAGTAAGGCTCTGGCTTGAAGTTGTCAATCTCCTTCTGGCGGTTCACGATGAGTGCCAGGGTGGGG
>ODAJ011718792.1_pt1 | contig 11963 bp, 16 predicted proteins | sample 1539241 | NCBI WGS metagenome assembly ODAJ01 (sample SAMN02144231, study PRJEB22623) | gut metagenome | biome: sheep rumen | host: Ovis aries | place: New Zealand | reverse complement strand
CGCTCGGCACAAAAAGTATGGAGCCGCTATTTTGCAACGGAGAAGACGGGCGCGGGCGAAGTCGTCGTGGATTTTTCGAGCGATACGAGAGACCAGAACGAGCTCCTTCAGCAGTCCATCAGGGAGCTGAAGGAACGCGGGCACATGAAGAAGACCTACTCGACGGAACTCCTCGATACAAATGTTGACCTGCGCATCGGCGATACGGTCCCGCTTGTCGATGAAGCTCTCGGCATCCAGCTTGTCGCAAGAGTGGCAAAGACCACGGAGTCACAATGTGATGGTGTGATGACCGTCGAATTTATCGTTAATGAGGAATAAAAATGGGCAGATATGTATTGAATACCGCCACGGGGACGGCATCCCCGGCGGTATACGTTAAACAGTACGACAAGGAATACACACTCGACTTTGAGATCCGAAACGGGTTCGAGGTCTACGACCTGACCGGATGTATCATCCTTGTCAATCTTCTAAAGCCGGATAGCAGCGAATATGTCGGCATCGGAGAAATTACATCGGCAGTCGACGGCTATGTGTCGGTACGGCTCGACAATGATAGGCAGATGACGGCATCGGCCGGCGAGGGAATCCTTGAGCTTGTCATCATTAGGGGAAACGAAACACGCGGAACGGCAAACGCACGCTTTATCGTGCAGGAATCCCCCGCGTCGACGACCATCTCCGGAACGGTAATCGAGGGGATTGCCGCACTCGCCGCAGACGTAGCAAGCGCAGTGTCGACCTGCCAGTCGGCAGCATCTTCGGCGGGATCCGCTGCGCAATCGGCGATTGCGGCAAAGGACGAGGCGCAAGCAATTGCACTCGGCAATATCCGCGATATTATCTTTCCGGTTGGCTCTATAGTGCAGTACGCGGACGCTTCTATTGATCCCAACTCGCTCATCGGCGGCACGTGGGAACGCATCCAGGGGAAATTCCTCTTCGGCGCGGACTCAAACCACGCCATCGGCTCCGAAGGCGGAAGCGAGACACAGACGCTGACGACTGCCAACCTTCCGAGGCACATGCACTTTACAATCAGAATGGCGCAGGGCGAGACATCCCCGGATTATCTCCATACAGTCGCAAGGTCGGACTTCGAGCATTCCCAGTGGGAAAATGCCCGCTATCAGCTGTATGGCGTCGATGAAGAAGCCAACTCGGGCAAGTCGTCGTATGTCGGAAGCGGAACGGCGCACAATAACATGCCGCCTTACCTGACGGTCTACATCTGGAAGCGGACAGCATAAGGAGGAGCACCAATGAATGTTTTTTTAATGCAGAATTCCATTGTCAGACCGCTCGGGCGCGATATGCAGAACGTGCTCATCGGCTTTGTCGGCGAGCATGAAGCGCGAACGTTTTTCGTGCGCACTCGGGACGATTTGACCGGCTACACGGTCGGACTTGTCATTGATGATGTGGACTGCGGAGCGATGACAAAAGCCCCGATGCCGGACGGCTCGATAATGCTGTCACTGACGCTGACAAGCGACATGCTCGGAAAAGGCGGCGACAAAGTGTGTCAGCTCCTCATGACAAAAGACGCCATTGTTCGCAAGTCGTCTCAGTTCAGAGCGTATGTCGGCGCATCCAATGACATTAACAGCACAGCGCCGGACTCAGCTACGACCATAATCATCAGCGAAAAAATTACCGAGCTTGTGCATGAAGCCGCCCTTGACGCCATCGCCGAAGTGCAGGAAGTCATTGACTCCATCCCGGCGGACTACAGTGAGCTGAGCGACCAGGTAGAGCAGAACACCGAAGACATTGGTGGATTAAAGGCTGATTTAGGTGCCCTGGAAACTGAAATCGCAGGTATTGAAGCCGCGGCAGTTCCAACGTCGGTACGCCAGGCTATTTGTGCCTTATTCGAGCGCGCACCATACACAGAATTCGGTTTGGCGGATGAAATGAATACCGTAAGAACGTGGGCTTCGGAGGCAACAGCAATTGCATTAGATACAGATACAGCAAGTATCAGCGGAAGCGGGACAGTGCAGTTAGTTGCAACGACAACGCCGTCTGGTCTTCCTGTACTATGGTCTTCTTCCGATCCGAGCGTTGCGACGGTAAGTGATACAGGTCTCGTAAGCGGAGTGAATAACGGAACCGCAACAATTACAGCTATATCGGGAGTATATTCGGCTACTTGCGAGGTAACTGTAAGCGGCTTTGCTACATTGACAGGCATCACAGCCGTATATACGCAGAGCGGAGAAGTAAAAGAGTCTACATCTCTTGACAGCCTTAAGTCAGATTTGGTAGTAACGGCAACATACAGCGACAGCACGACAATGACAGTATCAAGCAGTGCGTATACCCTTTCTGGGACGCTTACGACCGGCACAAGTACGATCACTGTTTCTTACGGTGGGAAAACGACAACATTTAATGTAACCGTGACAGGAACGACACTGCTGAATAATTGGGATTTCACGGTGTCGCTAACCGATACTGTCGGAGGTGTTACGGCTACTGCTCAACAAGATGTTATTCGGGATCAAACCGGTTTGGTATTCCCGATGAATAAAAATTACGCGTATGTAGATTTCGGAGAAACGTATGGCAGGAATCGGACATATGAAGTCGATGTCCTTGAAATACAGCCCAACGCTGGTTCCTCGCTGTCATATCGGCGTTTCCTTATGTTTGATACAGACAGCAACACAGGAGGCGGCGGAGCTGGTCTTATATGTTGCAGGAGCGGAGGTGGAAAGAACGGATGGTATTTCTATCTTGGAACTGGTTGGGATTCGGCTCCGGTTATTAGCGGTTCATCGTCAGATTTTAAAGAAGATATATTCGATGGGAAGACAGTCAAGATATATCTTGATGCTGACGGTTACGCGCACTTGTACACAAAAACGATTGGGGCTAATGATTCTACGTATGAATATATCAGCGATTCCGGCGCTCCGCTTAAAGACTATACAAGTGGTCATGTGTACTTTGGTTCGTCTGGCGAAAACATGATTGGACCTGCTGTATTTACAGGCTTTAGAGTTTACGGGGGTGAGAAATAATGCAGTTATATGATATTAATGGAAATGTGCTGATCAATTCAGATTATTTCGCCAACGTAATAGAGTATGGAGCAAAAGGTGACGGAACAACAGACGATGCGGCATCAATACAGTCTGCGCTTGATGCATTGCAGACAACAGGTGGCATTATCTACTTTCCGAAAGGTACGTACAAAATCACAGAGCATGTACTATTTTACAGCAACCAGACGCTTTGGTTTGAACCGGGCGCAGTATTGCTCCAAGGGGCGGGAATTAACAATCTGTTAATGACATATTGTGCGTCAGATGTAGAAGTATACGGCGGAGTGCATGATTGCCTTATTTACGGTGCGACATTTGACGGTGGTGCATACACGACCAGTAACACACTCGTAGGGACAGTCCATGCGAAAAACATCACATTCGAAAAATGCACCTTTAAAAACGCATACGGCACATGGCATGATATGGAAATCAATTCATCCTACAATGTGAAGGCGCTTAACTGCGATTTTGAAGGGGCAAGAAAAACTGGAGAAAATGCATGTCTGATCCAGTTGGACGCCATGACAGGAACTTTTACTTGGCCGTGGGATGATAACATTGGAGTAACAGACGATACACCTTCTAAGTATATCGAAATAGCGGGGTGTATCTTCCATGACGACACAATCTCCCCGGCAATCGGTAACCATTCTAGCGCAAGCCCTTGTGTATCGCATTTGAATATCCACGACAATGTTTTTGACGGTCTCACATCGGAAAGAGGTGCTATCAACTTCTGGAACGCAGACAACGTGAATATTCATGGAAACGATTTTAATGGATGTACACTAGGAGTTCTCAGAGGAACGGCGCAGTATTACATCCATGACAACATTTTCCGTGATGTCACCACAGTCACGGGCGGCAGTCCGGTATTCCATGACAACATGGTTAATGGTACATATACGGAATAAGCCGATAAATGCACATGATAGCTGACACGATGAGAACCAGGGGGAACCAGTTGTAAATACTGGGAGCCGGGAACAGGCTGATTATCAACTCGTGTGAACCAAGCGCAATAAGGGATTCCTTACCGTAAAAAGTAAGGAATCTGCTTTTTATATGGGTAGACAGGCAAAGCACGAAGATTGTGCCAGAAACAGCAGAAAGCACATAAAGCAACGGATTGCCATAGTATAAATCGTATGCGCTCACATGACCGTTTATGTATGAGGCCGCAAGTGACAGGGCAAGGGCGGCAAATGAAAGCCGATAGCTGTAAAAATGCCGCTTGTATCTATGGAACATACTTCCGATATGCAAAAATCCGACAGCTACACACGATCTGAGCATGAGCCGATACAGCCACGGTAAAGGAAGGTTGACACTGAGTGATGGCAAGAGCAGACCCACAATAAAAACAGGGATTACGATATACAGAGGGTTAACTGGAATTTTTCTAATTGCTATATATGCGATTTTCGCTAAAAACAAGGTGATTAAAAACCATGTTGCATATTGCCAGTCCACTAGTAAAAACATTTCCCTCAGTAGATACAATGCATCAATTAAACCGAGTGATGGGGCTTTTAACATCACATAAAGGGACTGAAAAATAAAATAGGGAATTATAAGCCGATTAAAGCTAGAAATGAAAACCTTTTTAAAGTCACGGTCATACTCTTTAATATGCTCCATTAGCAGACCAGTGACAATAAAGAAAGTCATTGTGTGAAATGAGTAAATCCATTGAATAAGCAGGGAGCCTTCTCTGAGCGGAGTACCTGCGGTACAGTGACCGAGCATTATCAAAAGCATACAGATTCCTTTAGCTACGTCAATATATCCCAAACGCTCCATCATAGCACCTCTTCACTCATAAGTGGCTTAATTATAGCATGGCAAGAGGGAGAGATGAAACAACGATTTAGGCAAATAAACGCCCATTTAGATTCTAAAAAGGAGATAAACACATGAATATGATTTTCGCAAGTTACCTTTATCAGAACGCCGATTTTCTCGACACAGCCCTCGACACAGTGCAGTACACGCACCAGTATTGGATTTTCCTGATGCCGCTCATTTTAGCGGGGGCTGACATCGTCACAGGATGGATCCAGGCGTCAATCAATGCAACATGGGATTCCACGAAGATGCGCAAGGGCCTTTTCCGTAAGGGCGGCGAGCTGCTTGTCGTGGTGCTTGCTTTCGTCACGGAATATGCGCTCGAAGTTGCCGCACATGCTCACATTGCGACATTTGCGAGCGTTTATATCATCGCTATGGAATCGCTCAGCGTACTCGAGAATCTCGACCAAGCAGGCGTGCCGATACCGCCGATTATCAGAGACAGATTAGGCAAGGTAAAACACGACATGGACGGAGGTGCAGACAATGCTTAAGAAGGTGACGCATACCATTACATCAGCGACTTACAACGTTATCCGCAGAGTGCGGAAATGGCTCAGAAAATAATATGATCACTGGCGGGGACTTCGGTCTCCGCTTTTTTGTTTAGGAAAGGGCAAAACATGAACGAGTACAACATTTCGGTGCTTGGAAAGATATTCACAGCGGTAGAGTCCGGCGGGCAGATTTACGGCAAAGGCAGATGGGATGATGTGACGCTTCCGCATTTCGGGAATGAGAAAACACTGACACTCGGAGCTTATCAGTTTGGCGGCGGCTCCAATGAAGGGCGCGATCTCTTGCGGCTCATCCGTGAAAGATACCCCAAAACATTCGCAAAATACGATACCTGCGGCATTGCGGCAACGCTTGGTGTCGACTGGTATTCAACTAGATTCACCGGATCCGAAGCACAGCGGGCAGCAATCAAAGCGATGATCGCCGCGCCGGACGGCATCACATGCCAAACAATCATGTTTGGAGAGGTTCAGCTTCCGGCATATCTGAAGCACGCGTATGCTTACGGCATCCCGGCGGAAAATATCCCTGCGCTAATGATGTGGGCGGAAATCGACCATCTGGGCGGCTCAAAAGCCCCTGTGCGCGTCTTCAATCGTTGCAACGGGGATTTTACCGTCGATAAGATTTTATCCGCTCTGTTGCCGAAATATGCGGATTACACGAAGTACAAATGCCCCGTCGAGGATTCTATTTTCTGGACGCGGCATGTGAAGTGTGCGGAATTCGTCAAGCAGTACGCACAATATCCGGAAGAGGATGCGGAAAACAAAAATGATGAAAAGGAGGACAAGCAGGAATTGACAGCAAAGGAACGCGCGAAAATATTGCTCAGACAGCAGAATCTTAAAGTCATGACTGGCTACACACCGGAAGGCGCTCAGTGCTTTAAAGATGCGGGAGCGTGGACAAAGACACCGATCAAGGGCGCCATCGTATATTTCTGGGGAAAGCCCGCAGGCGAAAAAAAATACCGAATCTGCCACACCGGCATTGTCAAGTCGGTCAACACATCCAGAAAGACATTCAGAACGGATGAAGGCAATTCGAGCTCATCTTCATGGACGACCAACGGAGGATGCGTTGCCGAGCACGAGTACAGCTATGCGAATGTTGGCGGAGATAACCGTGTCAATGGCTTCGGCATACCGGATTTTGAAGGCGCCGACATAACCGCCGATGAGTTTGTTGCCATGGCTGATTATTATCTCGGATATGAGGAAAAGCGGTCAGACGCGAATCTTGACAGCTTCCACGCAAATGCAGGCTCGAATAATTACCAGAAGTTCGAGCGTGACGTGATCGGATGCTCTGGCGATCAGTGGTGTCAGTATTACGTTGATGCGATTGCAATTTATACGTGTGAAGGAAAGAAAGTAGAAACGACAGGAATGACGGGAGGTATTCAGGTGACAGTAAGAGAATTGAGTAGAGGATCCAAGGGATCAGATGTTAAGACAGTGCAGATTCTATTAATTCACAAGTTCGGCATTTCGTGCGGGTCTTCCGGAGCTGACGGCGATTTCGGAGATGCGACCGATTCGGCGGTGAAGAAATTCCAGGAAATCAAGGGGCTTGATGCTGACGGTTGTGTCGGTCCGCTGACGTGGGCGGCTCTTGTTGCATAACTCGTGATTTACGGCTGATAATCACGAGATGGTCACGAGATTGGTTCAAGCTGAGTCAAGATTGGTTCAAGATTTTGGTTAAGGTTTAACTTACCGGTAACTTACCGGCAACTCAACGATTCGAGTTAGATTCGAGTTTAACTCTAATGAATCGAGTTGAAATTATTTGCTGTACGTGATATAAAATATACGATTATACTTTATTTGTTTTGAGAAAGTTGCGGTTTTCAAAACACAAATCGAGGGGCGGTTTTTCCGTCCCTCTTTTTTCATTCTGCTACAAACTTGCTACATTTCCCGATTTCAGGACAAAGAAAAATCCCCGAATTGCTGATAAATACGGCATTTTTCGGGGATGAGTTGAATAGCGAGAGGGGCTATGCTAGTTGATGGGCTATGATAGGCTGAGTGAGCATTTATCGCTTATTTCTCAACAATTTATCGCTTAGTTTCACTCAGTTTCACTCAGTTTCATGGCTGTGATGGGCTGTGCGTGCTACATTTTTGCTACATAATTCGGACATTATCGAGCAAGCTTGCGTCCTTCTTTCTCCGCTCCTCGGTCACGTGCATGTAGATATCTGCTGTCACCTTGCTGTCGTGGTGTCCGAGCTGACGGCTCACAATCGGGAGGGGCACATCCGCTTCCGCCATGAGTGCGGTGAATGTATGCCTTAACGCATGAATGGAAATCTTCCGACCTGTGACCTTCTTCGCTCTCGGTCCGAAATATGCTCGATATGCGGTGTAATGCAGATAGCTCCCATCATGCCACGGAAAGAGGAGCTTACTGCGATGACCATTCGCAAGTCCAATCTGCTTGGAGCGGAGCACGGCGGATTTTGCAAGCTCTGCAACTTCGGGGCGCATGTGGATTTCCCTGGCGCTGTCAAAGGTCTTTGGGCTTCCGACCATGCCAGTGTTTAGTTCGTAGGTTTTCGTAATTTTAATTACATTCCGCTCGAAGTCCACGTCTGAAATTTCCAGAGCTATCAGCTCGCCGATTCGCATTCCGGTCAGCGCGAGCATTTTCGTTATCATGCAGTAACCGACATCTTCCATGCTGTCGAGCAATGCTTTCAATTCTGATTTTTCCATATACTTTTCACTCACTTTCTCTCTGGCTGATTTATCTGGCCATCGTGCAATCCGGTCGATACATTCCGTGTTATCGAGATACTGCTGCCGGTACGCCCATCGGACAAGCTGCTTCAGGTGCTTCAGCTTTTCATTCTTCCATGTCGGACTCATGCCGGAGCTGTCGAGCACCTGTGTGATATATCCGGCGGTGAGCTTGTCGATCGAGAAGCTTTCGCCGATCAGTGACACGAGCTTGACACAGTGCATTGCGTCCTGTTTGGCGGTGGACGGTTTCCAGTGGGCGGACTGGTAGGCATTGTGCAAGGTGACGAGCTCGCCGAACGTTATGCTTGTGGTCTTCGGTTGGCGGTGCATGGCTTTGAGGTCGAGCTTTTCCTTTGCTTTGCGGCGGTTCTGGGCGGTGTCTTTTGGCATGGTGCAGGAAAGCACGAAGTTCTCGCCGCTAACGGAATCTTTGTATCGTTCGAAGAATCTAACCTTGTCATTGTATGGCTGTGTCCACATAGGGTATACCTCACTTGTGCAGAACTTTTGATTCTTCAGGCAAAATCACGAGATAGTCACGAGTTATTTCAATTCCACCAACTGGGTGCCGGTTGTGATGGCATCATAGACCAGCCATGCGTCCGAATCGTTTACCGTGCTAGTAGTGGCTACACCCACAAGAGCATTATAACGGTCATAAAGACCGCCGTATGTCTCGGAGGATGACGGTTCAAGCGTCGGATCCTGCTGAGATGCATAGTAATTCAGCTCCTTAATGAGCATGTGCGTGTATTCCAGTGCCTGACCTGGATCCGTTGCATCATCGACCACAATTGTGATATTAATTACCCCGCTGTCGGAAAGGCCGACATAGAAATCCTGCACAAAGTCATAGAGGACCGTTGCGCCCTCATTCTTCATCTGCTCAAAGCATTTATCAAAATCAATCTTCACTTCTTCAGGTGTCGGCATTGGCGTCTCCGTTGGTGCCTTTGTCGCTGTCGGTGCTTTGGGAATGCTCTCAATTTTAGATTGTCCGCATCCGGTAATGGCAAGCGCAAGTACGCATATAACAATTAGTTTCCTCATTTCATGTATCCCTCCTTACATTTTTCTGCGCAGTGTGCGCGGATTTCAAGCAAGTCGGCCGGAAGGCCGCTCGCAAAGTCACCGTGTTGTATGTGGTCGAGCTCATGCCTGTATGCCTTCATTTGCGCAGTCCTGCACAAGGTATCATTGATACATATTGTGTAATATCCATCCTTCAGAACGACATAAGACTGGATTCTGGGCGGCATCGGCACAACGTAAACGCGCACGTCATCAGGACATTTTTTCAATGAATTTTGTAACAAGTTCGATATCCTCCGGCTTGACGTTGGTAAGTGCTTTGAACATCACGCCGTATTCCGGATTCTGCCGGAGCTGTTCGGTGATGTCCTTCACAAGTTCCTCGTCATAGTAGCCGGGTTCCTGTCCGTCTGTACGGACATCTGTATTTTTATATTCACCGAGCAGATCAGCCATCTCACAATGGAGCCAGATACATATCGCCTGCAGCTTGTCAGCTCGTGGGATCTTCTTCCCATTGCACCAGTCGGAGGCGGTCGCTGATGACACACCCATGTATCGGCGCAGGTCGGCTTGAGATTTATCGTGCTCATCCAAAAGCCTTCTCAGGTTTGCGGAAAATATCTCTTTCAGTTCCTTCTCACTCATCAAAATCGCCTCCTCTTTTCGGGTCTCTTCTTATATGTATATTAATCTCCGCATCGGTAAAATTCAATCCAAAAGCGAAAATAATTACTAAAAATCGGTAAAAAATTTCGCTTTTGGCTTGACATACTCGCTTAGAGCTAGTATGATGACAATGTGCTCGCCGAAAGCGAACACAGCGGAACCGGAACCGCTTAAAAAAATAACACACTGAGGATACAATCGGCGGCACCCGGAGCACCCTGAACCGCAAGAACGAACTGAAAACGAGCCAGCAGGATTTGTCGTTCGGTCGGGTGCTGGCTCACTTTTGAAAGGACGAACGAAAATGATTAAACTTTATGTGAACCATTACGGATGGGTAATGGGTATCAACCGAAGCAAGGAAGATGACGAAATCATCGACCTGCGCTACACGAAAATGAAGGAAGGTGCGAAACCCTTCAAGGGCGATTGGAACGCAGATCCCGACCTTTGGGATGTGCTGTACTACATCGAGAACCAGTTGAAATGTCACGTTGACTGCGTGAAATGTACAGCTTAACCCGGCTCCTCACCTTGTGGGCTGAACCATTAACCCAGTATCGGGCGGCATCGCCACAACGAAAGTTGGTCGTCCGGTATGCTACCACGAAAGGACGTTAACATGGAAAATAAACAGAAGATTTGCGATTTATTGCTTGAAACACTGCGGGCGACAAGCGAATACAGCGACCTGCTTGACCTGCGGTATGTAGTACCTGAACAGCCCTGCAGATTCGAATCCTATGTCGAAGCGGTATGGTCGAACAGCTACAAGGTCGTTATTAACACCTCGCTCGATTCCGGTTCGGCAATGATCAGAGACATCTTACAAGGTATCCGATAATTTCTTCATACTTTTCCCTCATACCCGAGCCGGGCGGGCAATCCCGGCAACTTCGGGAATGTAGCTCAATGGGCAGATGCACTCAGGACGGTTGGAATATCTTGAGGAAGCGCAGGTTCGAATCCTGCCATTCCCGCTCGGCACTGTTGGAATTTCACCAGAAGGAGGTATATGATTTGTCAAAACTGAAAATGAAAGCCCTGCGTGTAAATGCGGGGCTCAGTCAGGGAGATGCGGCAAAGGCACTCAACGTTTCGCCGAAGACACTGCAGAACTGGGAGAATTACATCACGTTCCCCTCGGCGCTTCAGCTCGTGGAAATGTGCCGGATTTACGGTTGCAATCTCAATGATATTTTTTTGCCCTCGTCGCTCGCTAAAAGCGAAACAGAGGGCGAGGAAATGGCAGAAAATCTCGCTGTGAGCGAGTAAAGGAGAACGGATCATGAACACAAACAAACACAATGCCCGCTCAATCCTGTCCTTCGGCGCTTCCATGTCGCTGATGATCGCATCGTCACTCAGCGGAGTACGAGAGCCGACCATCCCAATGATCGTCGTATCGCTTGGGTCAATGGTCTACTGCTTTGTATGGCTTGCGGTGAATCTTACGGAGGGCAGGAAATGAGTATCACAACAAGAAGCATCCGAGCTTACCGCAGACTCAGCGGAGCAGTCGAAGCTGAGCTCCGTGTCGAGGTCAAGGGCAGCGAGCCTACAGCATGGCAAATTGAAGGACTGCACACAAAGGCACCGTTCGCCATCATCGATGGTCACAGGTATGATTTGCAGACGCATGAGATTTTCGCCCTGCGCAAGGCAATTTCGGAGGTGGTCTGATGGGATTACCGAAGGGATCACGCAGACCCGACACGGTCGACATATCAACGGCGAACATACTTCACCACATGAAGTTGACAGGCATGAGCTACAACAGCATCAAGGATATAACCGGAACGGATATGCGATACATCATGCGATATGAGCGCTCGACTATTCCGGTCATCCAGAAGGTCGCAAGGTGCCTGCGGTGCAAGGTCGAGGATTTGATTGTCGGGGATTTACCCGAGGTCGGGGAGGACACAAAGATGGTCACATTCGGACCGCAATGCCACGAGACAAAGCCATGTTTCGGACGGAGCGAGGACGGGCACTGCAAAATATTAGCGGTGGGTTATATACAGGGGCACAGATGCCCATTCAGAAAGGAGAAAAGAAGCAAGTGAAGGATTTGGTT